>SKEP01000020.1_pt1 | contig 109210 bp, 113 predicted proteins | sample 4826901 | NCBI WGS metagenome assembly SKEP01 (sample SAMN11008806, study PRJNA524170) | human gut metagenome | biome: Human fecal sample; material: Feces; isolation source: fecal sample from pouch patient p4, p43, p49, p54, p55 | host: Homo sapiens | place: Israel: Tel-Aviv | collected 2014-03-20
GATTCCATGAGTCTCGCCTTGTGTGGTCATACCAGTTTAACCTGGATTTACTGTAGCTGCTGCGGCAGAAATCAGCGAATGTTTTTGAGACGATCTCAGTAAGAAAAACGTCCTGAAAGCATTGGCGACCAGAATCAGGAGCCCTCAGGCGGGGTGCCAACTCCCAGCCTGCCATTTAAGGTCCCATATCCTTTCACAATCAATCAGCCTCTGCGCCAGGTGCCTTGTGTTCGGGGGGATAATGTCCGCTTTAGTTTCGTGTCGCCTTGCCGGAATACAGACTTTCCTGCCATACCATGGCAAATTTCCTGCACTTTGACGCTCATTGATTATACTTTGATGGTGGCTTGTGCTGCTTCAGGCTGTTGACGCGAGGGCGGGTAGCAAAACCAGCCCCCTGACATTGGATCAACGGGTCCGATGATGATGTGATCATGTAACCGTCGTGGAGGTATGGAAAGATGGGATTATTAAATTTTGTGAAAGAAGCGGGTGAGAAAATATGGGATGCCGTCTCCGGCGACAGTAAAGAAGATCGGGCCGATAAGCTGAAAAAACATATCGATGGACTTAATCTGCCTGGCGCCGAAAAGGTCAATATTGATGTTGCGGAAGATGGCACCGCAACGGTCACTGGTGATGTCGCTTCGCAGGAGGATAAGGAAAAAATTCTGGTTGCGGTCGGGAATGTCACTGGCGTAGGCCAGGTCAGTGACGGCGTTAAGGTGACGCAAAGCGGGGCGGAAAGTCGTTTTTACACGGTCAAATCCGGTGACACTCTGAGCGCAATCTCAAAAGCGATGTATGGCTCGGCCAATGAGTATCAACGCATTTTTGAAGCCAATAAACCGATGCTGACCCATCCCGACAAAATCTATCCGGGTCAGGTGCTGATTATCCCGGCGAAGTAGGCCACTCAGCAGCAACATCAGTGATGGCAGGAATACTTGCTTTATACCGCTGTCGGAAGCCGCCGCGGACATCTATTCCTCTATCAACGGCAAAAGAGCCAGCAAGCTGGCTCTTTGTTCCCCCGGGTTCAGGCGCTTACTGTGCGTCAGCCAGTGCCAGTCGGGCCTCTTCCTGCTCGGTGATTTTACGCTGTTGCTCAAGTTCCAGCGCGCCGCGATGAGAGAGGTAGCAGAAGAGTATGCAGCAGACGATCCCGCCCATCAGCAGATAGAACCCGCCGTGCCAGCCCATTTTATCGACCATTACGCCGAACAGGCTGGTGCCTAACGATGCGCCAAAGATATAGCTCATAAATCCGCGCAGACCCACGGCTGAACCGACGGCAAAGCTGGGGACGATTTCCATGGTCTGGACCGAGGCCAGAAACTGCGGGACATAAATAAGGCAGCCCACAATTGCCGCGAATACCGTGACCATCAGTAGCGATTCGCTTTTCCAGTAGCCGATCAGACAGATGAAGATTAGCGTCATACAGATTATGGCTAACGGCATCCGGCGCCCTTTAAACAGCTTGTCGGAGAGCCAGCCGGCCAGCAGAGTAGACGGAATTGCCGCCCACTCAAAAAACAGGAATGCGACGCTCATTTGTTCTTTGGAAAAATGTTTCACCGTCAGTAGGTAAATTGGCAGCCAGCTGATCATGCCGAAACGCACCATATAGACAAACACATCCACAAAGGAGACATACCAGGCGTTTTTGTTACGCAGTACGTAGGTACAGAAGATCTGAAATGCGCTCATGTTCTCCGGCGCTTTCTGGCCGTGTTTGGTCTTCAGCACCACTTTCTCTTCCGGCATCATCTCTGCCAGCGAAGGCAGACCTTCCTCGCGCGGCGAACCCTTACCCAGCACCAGTACGCTAATGGCGAATACCACCGCCACGCAGGCCGGTACAATGTAGCTGGCGCTCTGCCAGTGCTCGGTGCCGAGAATGGCGAATGCGGCGCCGACGATCGGGGCGACAATTCCGCCGCCGACGTTATGGGAAATGTTCCAGAACGCCCCTACGCGGCCACGCTCACGGCGCGGGAACCAGTTCGCAATAGTAATAAAAGAGGGGCCGACCCCCATACCCTGAAACAGGCCGTTCAGGACAACCAGCGCAGCGAAGACCCAGAATGCGGTACTGAATCCTAACCCGACGTTGACGATGGCGCACAGCACCAGGCCACAGGCCATAAAGACTTTCGGGCTGGCTTTATCCGCGAGGCTGCTCATTACGCCTTTACTGATCCCGTAGGCGATGAGCATACAGCTGCTGAGCAAACCGATCTGCGTGGCGCTGAGGTCTAACTGTTCTTTCAGATAGGGCGTGGATAAGGTGAAGTTATTGCGCACGATATAGTACGCCAGGTATCCCAGAAATACGCTTAGCAGCGCCTGCATACGGTATCGACCATAGGTTGCCTGAATTTTCTCAGCAGGAACTTTATTCGCCGACGGGCCTTTTTTTAATAATGATAACATGTCGTCACCTGTATTTATATTGATATGAACATCAGGAGTAATTACCCCGAAGGGTGAAATAAGCGGCTAAAAAATTCAAATCGTCGAAATGAGTCAAAATTGACTCAAAATAATGCAGGGACGGGTTGTTTTTGACCCCTCTGGCATGAGCGAGATTTTGCGCAATTAATTTTGCGCTGATTTTATGTCCGGCTTGTGCGGACACTAACAAATTGCCTAATCATTATCTGGTAATCTTTCCCGATATTCCCGGACGCCCGTTTGACTATTTTTCCGCTCGCGGCGATTAATTCACCAGATGTCATAAACGGGTAAGTTTTGTCTCAACGCGGTTTTTACGGTATTTCAATATTTATGAACGGGATCACAAACATATTTCTTCGTGGGGTCGGGATAATGAGCAAAATGTTCGCGCTGCTGCTGCTGAGCGCATGGCTGAGACCCTGTGCGGCGCAAGGCAATGAGCTGGTGATGGCGACGACATTTTCTCCCAGCGCCACCGTGTGGATTATCGATCGCTGGCAGCAAGAGCCGGGGTCGGTGATGATAAGGACGCTCAACCGCACCAGCGCCTCGCTGGAACAGTTGCTTGATACGGCAAATGCCGAAAATGTCGATCTGATCCTGACTTCGTCGCCGATGCTGCTGCAGCATCTTCAGGAGCATCAAAAACTGGCGCCGTTCAGCGGTGCGCCGGCAGGCAGCCAACATCTGGTGCCGGAATCCATTCGCTCCACCTCCGTGGCCGTGGCGATCTCCGGGTTCGGTTTGCTGATGAATCGCTCAGCGCTGATGACCCGGCATCTGCCTGCGCCAGCGGACTGGGATGACCTGACCGATCCCCGTTATCAGGGGGCGCTGCTGATGAGCAGTCCGTCGCGTTCGGATACCAACCATCTGATGGTGGAGTCGCTGCTGCAACAAAAAGGCTGGATTAAAGGATGGGAAACGCTGTTGACCACGGCGGGAAACCTCGTGACCATTTCATCCCGTAGCTTTGGGGTGGCAGATAAGATTAAAAGCGGCCTGGGCGTGGCTGGTCCGGTGATTGATAATTACGCCAATCTGCTGCTGAACGATCCGCACCTGGCTTTTACCTATTTCCCTCAGTCGGCGGTTTCGCCGACCTATGTCGCAGTGCTTAAAAACAGCCAGCACGCCAGCGAAGCGCGGCGGTTTGTTCGCTATCTGTTAAGTCCGGAGGGCCAGACGATCCTCGCCGACGCTAATACCGGGAAGTATCCGGTAACACCGCTGGCGCCAGGCAATCCACGGGCGGCGCAGCAGGCGATGCTGATGAATCAACCGCCATTAAACTATCGATTGATCCTCAAACGTCAGCGTTTGGTTCAGCGGATGTTTGATACGGCGATTAGCTTTCGTCTTGCTCAGCTCAAAGACGCCTGGCGAGCGCTGCATAGCGCGGAGGTCCGTCTTAAGCGTCCGCTACCCGAGATACGGGCGCTGCTCACCCGTGTCCCGGTGGATCCGGCCAACAGCGAGGATGAAGCCTGGCTGGCTCAGTTCGACAACAAAAGTTTTGCGGAACAGCAGATGATGGAGTGGCAGCTCTGGTTTCTCAACAACCAGCGGCAGGCGATTACTAAACTGGAAGAACTGAAATGACGGACAGGTCCATGCTGCAACGCCTGCGGCAAATCAGTATCAGTAGCAGTCTGCGCGGGGCATTTCTGACGGGGGCGCTGCTTACGCTGATTGTCAGCAGCGTAAGCCTCTATTCCTGGCATGAACAAAGTTCGCAGATCCGCTATTCGCTGGATGAGTATTTTCCGCGCATCCATGCGGCTTTTCTGATTGAAGGGAATCTCAACCTGGTGGTCGATCAGCTCAATGAATTTCTGCTGGCGCCAAATACCACGGTACGACTGCAGCTGCGCAACCAGATTATCCAGCATCTGGACAAAATAGAACGGCTAAGTCAGGGGTTGTCGCCGGCAGAACGCCAGCAGTTGGGGGTGATATTGCAGGACAGCCGCGCGCTGCTGGCGGAACTGGATCGCGTGCTCTACAACATGTTTCTGGTTCGTGAAAAGGTGGGAGAGCTTGCGGCGCGGATCGACTGGCTGCACGATGATTTCACCACCGAGCTGAATTCGCTGGTGCAGGATTTTACCTGGCAACAGGGAACGCTGCTCGATCAGATTGAAGCCCGACAGGGGGATGCGAGGCAGTATCTGAAACGCGCCCGGGAAGTGCAGAATGAACAGCAACAGGTCTATACCCTGGCTCGTATTGAAAATCAGATCGTTGACGACCTGCGCGACAGGCTCAATGAACTGAAATCCGGGAATGATGACGGCATGCTGGTGGAGACGCATATCCGCTATCTTGAAAACCTGAAAAAAACGGCGGATGAAAATATCCGTGCGCTGGATGACTGGCCGAGCACCATTACCCTGCGACAAACGATAGATGAGCTGCTGGAAATTGGCATGGTGAAAAAAAATATGCCGGATACCATGCGCGACTATGTTAGCGCGCAAAAAGCGCTCGTGGAAGCCAGCCGGTCCAGAGAAGCGACGCTGGGGCGCTTCAGAACGCTGCTGGAAGCCCAGCTTGGCAGCAGTCACCAGCAGATGCAGATGTTTAATCAGCGTATGGCGCAGATTGTCCGGGTCAGCGGCGGGTTAATCCTGGTGGCGACCTTGCTGGCGCTGCTGCTGGCATGGGGGCTAAACCATTATTTTATTCGCTCGCGGCTGGTGAAACGCTTTACCGCGCTGAATCAGGCGGTGGTGCAGATTGGTCTGGGCCGGACCGAGGCGACCATTCCGGTTTACGGGCGCGACGAGCTGGGACGTATTGCCGGTTTGCTTCGTCATACCCTGGGTCAGCTTAATGCGCAAAAACAGCAGCTGGAACAGGAGATTGGCGAGCGAAAAGCGATTGAGGCCGATCTGCGCGCCACGCAGGACGAGCTGATCCAGACCGCTAAACTGGCGGTGGTGGGGCAGACGATGACCACCCTGGCGCATGAGATTAATCAGCCGCTGAACGCGCTGTCGATGTATCTTTTTACGGCGGGAAGGGCGATCGAACAGGGACAGGCGGAGCAGGCGCGGACGACGTTAAGCAAAGCAGAAGGGCTGATCAACCGCATTGACGCGATTATCCGCTCCCTGCGCCAGTTTACCCGCCGCGCAGAACTGGAAACGCCGCTGCATCCGGTCGATTTGCGTCAGACGTTTACCGTGGCGTGGGAACTGCTGGAGATGCGTCATAAGCCTCAGCAGGGGACGCTGGTGATACCGGATGACACTGTCTGGATTCAGGGGGACGAAGTGCGCGTCCATCAGGTGCTGGTGAACGTGCTGTCCAATGCCCTCGACGCCTGCCCGCACGCCGCGCAAATCACCGTGAGCTGGCAAATCCAGGGCGGAAGGCTGTGCGTGTTGATTGCCGATAACGGCCCTGGCTGGCCTGCGGCCTTACTCCCTTCGCTGTTAAAGCCGTTCACTACCAGTAAAACCGTGGGGCTCGGAATAGGGCTTTCGATATGTGTTTCGCTGATGACGCAAATGGAAGGGGCGTTGCGCCTGGCGTCGACCTTTACACGCAGTGCCTGCGTGGTGCTGGAATTCAATTTGACGGATGTGAAAGATGTTGAGTAATAACTGTTCGATTCTGCTGATTGACGATGATGCCGATGTGCTGGATGCCTATACGCAGCTGCTTGAGCAAGCGGGGTATCATGTCAGTGCCTGTAATAATCCGTTTGATGCGCGGGAGCAGGTGCCGAAGGACTGGCCCGGCATCGTTTTAAGCGATGTCTGCATGCCCGGCTGCTCCGGTATCGATTTAATGACGTTGTTTCATCAGGATGACGATCTGCTGCCGATTCTGCTTATCACCGGTCACGGCGATGTGCCGATGGCGGTGGAGGCGGTGAAAAAAGGGGCCTGGGATTTCCTGCAAAAGCCGATCGATCCGGGCAAACTGCTCACGCTGGTGGACGCCGCGCTGCGTCAGAGGCAATCGGTTATCGCCCGTCGCCAGTATTGTCAGCAAAAATTACAGGTTGAGCTTATTGGCCGCAGCCAATGGACGGTTCGGTATCGCCAGCGCCTTCAGCAGCTGGCAGAAACGGATATTGCGGTATGGCTTTACGGCGAGCCGGGAACCGGCCGCATGACCGGCGCGCGTTACCTGCACCAGTTAGGACGGCACGCTGAAGGTCCGTTTATCGCCTGCGAGCTGACTCCGGCTAACGCCCATACGCTTAATGAACTGATCGCCCAGGCCCAGGGCGGGACGCTAGTCTTAAGTCACCCCGAGCATCTGACTCACGAGCAACAGCATCAGCTGGTACAGCTGCAGAGTCATGAGAAGCGGCCTTTTCGCCTGATTGGTATTGGTAGCGCTTCGCTGGTGGAGTTGGCCGCCAGCAGCCAGATAGTGGCGGAACTCTATTACTGCTTTGCGATGACGCAAATTGGCTGCCAGCCTCTGTCAAAGCGACCTGATGATATCGAGCCGCTGTTTCATCACTATTTGCAAAAAACCTGTCAACGGCTGAATCATCCCGTCCCGGAGGTGGATGCTGGTCTGTTGAAGGGGATGATGCGCCGGGTGTGGCCAAATAACGTTCGCGAACTGGCGAACGCCGCTGAGCTGTTTGCAGTGGGCGTATTACCGCTCGCAGAAACGGTTAATCCGCTGATGCACATCGGCGAACCGACGCCGCTGGATCAGCGGGTTGAGGACGTCGAACGGCAGATCATCACCGAAGCGCTGAATATCCACCAGGGACGTATTAATGAGGTGGCGGAGTATCTGCTGATACCGCGTAAAAAACTTTATCTCAGAATGAAGAAGTATGGTCTGAATAAAGAGCACTACAAAGGGGTTTAGGGCATCTTGTCAGACGATGGTTGAAAATTATGAGGACAGATACAGATTATAAATGCCTTCAAGTCAGCAGAGGCGATTTATGTTATTGTGACTGCTTAAATTTCCTTAAAAGGTGTGACTATTGAACATGCGAATATTGACTGTAGTTGATTATGATGAGATGTGGCCGGCTTTATTTGAGAACGAACGTACTCTGTTGCAGATGACGCTTGGTAAAGTGATATCCCGGATTCATCATATTGGTAGCACCTCGGTGCCTGGATTATCAGCTAAGCCAGTAATAGATATATTAATCGAAGTTGCTAATCTTGAAGAACTGGACAGTTTGAATCAGGCAATGGAGGGTGTAGGATATACTGTGCGTGGTGAAAACGGCATTTTAAATCGTAGGTACTTTACAAAAGGTGGAAGTCAGCGTAGTCATCATATCCATGCGTTTACCACCGGGGATGCTCAAATCATAAAACACCTGGCATTCCGTGATTACCTTATTAAACACAATGACGTAGCCATTCAGTACGCTTTAATGAAAAAAAGCGCGATGTTATTATGTGAAAATGACAGCCACCGATACAGCATTTATAAAGCGGATTTCATTCAGAAACATCTTCGTATGGCGCTTATTGATGCAGGTCACCTGGGCTAGCCTTCAAATAAATTACAACCCATGTTTTTTTTGTAATTTTTCACAGCGTTACCTCTTGTTTCTCCATTATTAGCAAACAGCACGCCTTGCAGACTACCTGCGGCTTCCTGCAACTGAGCTTTCTGAATAAGCGACGGGGCGATAAAGCCGATAACGCATCGTTCAGTATGGAGGCACTATTTCACAACCCCAGCGGCCTGGCCTCCTGTATGAACTCAATCAGAAGGCGAAGCCCGGTCGGCAATTGCCGGCGGCTTGAATAATAGATATGAAAACCTTCCTCCAGTGGGGACCATTCCGTAAGCACCAGACGGAGCCGTCCATCCTTGACATAGGGTGCAACAAGAGGCTCCGGAAAATACATCAGGCCAGCCCCGCCCAATACGGCCACCAGACCCGTTTCGGCATGATTGACCGTCACTGAGCCTGGCACTGTCATTTGGTATGTTTCGCCGTCTCGCGCAAGTTCCCAGCGATAAACCCGATCGTCACCGAGACGATTGCTGATGCAGCGATGGTGTAATAAATCATCCGGATGTTCAGGCGTTCCGTAGCGTTCCAGGTAATCAGGGGAGGCCGCGATAACCCAGCGAATATCGGCAGATAAACGCCGGGCAACCATGTCCTCCGGGACGGTGCCACCATAGCGGATGCCGGCATCGAAGCCAGCATCAGTCACGTCAACCATACGGTTGCTGGCCACAATATCGATTTCAATATCGGGATAGCGATCCATAAAAGCGGGCATGACCGGCGCAAGCAAAAGATTTGCCGCTTCAACGGCTGCATTGATGCGGATACGTCCGGTAGGGGTATTGCGATACCGGTTAAGCGATTCAAGCGCGCCTTCTATGGTGTCGAAAGGCTGAAGAACAGACTGAACCAGTTCCTCGCCGGCTGCCGTAGGGGTGACGCTCTTGGTCGTGCGATTAAGCAGGCGAACTCCGAGCCGGGTTTCCAGTCCCTTCAGGGCATGACTCAGCGCTGATGCACTGACGCCTAATTCAATTGCCGCACGGCTGAAGCTGCGATGACGTGCAATCGCCATGAAATAAATAAGATCGGCAACATCAGCTCTGCTTATTTGCATACAGAATAGTTTTCCTTATGCGGCGTTAAAACCCGAATGCGTTGATGAAGAAATGATATACACCTTAGACCGATTAGGGCTAATCCATTGCTGAATTTTTTTCACAAGTCCATTCATGCACGTCCACTCACTGTACACGTTGTGCTTCGTTATTCTTGAAAATCATGCGCTCTGGCTGGTAGGCCAGGGCGGAACACTCATCTAACGGAGCCGTTTATGAACTATACGCATCTTGGCCGCACCGGCCTGAAAGTCAGCCGCCTTTGTCTCGGAACCATGAATTTTGGTGACGTCACCGACGAGAAGACCAGCGCCCGCATTCTGGATGAGGCGCTTGAGGCGGGTATCAATTTCATTGATACAGCAGACGTGTATGGCACTGAACAATCTCCCGATATCCAGCAAGGCTCGGGGCTGTCCGAGGAAATTATTGGTCGCTGGCTTCAGCAGGGTGGCCGCCGTGAACGCATCGTTCTGGCGACAAAAGTCTATCAGCCTATGGGACCGGGCCCGAACGATCGCCGGCTTTCTGCTTACCATATTCGCAAAGCCTGCGAGGACAGTTTGCGACGGCTTAAGACCGACCATATTGACGTCTATCAGATGCATCACATCGATCGTCATACGCCGTGGGATGAGATCTGGCAGGCCATGGAACTGCTTGTTCAGCAGGGAAAGGTTCTTTATATCGGTAGCAGCAATTTCGCGGGCTGGGACATTGCGACTGCGCAGTCAGTCGCCACGGCCCGTCATTTCCTGGGCCTGGTCGCCGAGCAAAGTCTTTATAATCTGACAGCCCGCACCATTGAGCTGGAGGTCATTCCCGCATGCCGCCATTTTGGCCTGGGGTTGATCCCCTGGAGCCCGCTTGCCGGAGGGCTGCTTGGCGGCGTACTGAAAAAGATGGCAAGCGGGCGCCGTGCCAGGCCCGCGTTTGCCCGTCTAATCGAACAGTATCGTCCGCAGCTGGAAGCCTACGAGGGATTATGTGAGGACCTCGGCGAAACTCCCTCCGATGTGGCCCTGGCGTGGCTCCTGCAGAATCCTGTCGTTACCGCTCCACTGATTGGGCCTCGTACGGTCGAACAACTCCAGCAGGCGCTTCACGCAACGACAGTCACGCTATCAGACGACACCATGAGCTGTCTCGACGAAATCTGGCCCGGCCCCGGGGGAGAAGCGCCCCAGGCTTATGCCTGGTAATGACCAAATTAATGAATCCTTTCTTCGTTATAGGGAGTTCCAGTTTATGAGCAAGATGATGCATGACCAGCCTTCTGCTGCCGTACCCGCTTCCCGGGACCGGCGCAATTTTCTGATCGCCGGCGCCGGTCTGGCTTTGGCCGCAACCACCCTTGGCAGGAGCGGCGCCGTGATGGCGAAACCGGCTGGTCAGGACACGCCGAACGCCCCTTCGGATGCTGCTCCCGTCCGGAAGGAAACCTTAACCACGCGTAAACTCGGCTCGCTGGAGGTGTCCAGCATGGGACTCGGGTGCCTGCCGATGGTGGGTTATTACGGCGGAGGTCCGCGCGATCGTAAAGCCATGGTTTCGCTTATCCGGGCAGCCTTCGAACAAGGTATCACGTTCTTTGATACTGCCGAGGTCTACGGCCCCCATCTCAGTGAAGAATTTGTCGGGGAAGCACTGGCCCCTGTTCGCGATCGTGTGGTGATTGCCACCAAGTTCGGCTTCGGCGTGGAGGAGGGGAAGCCCACTTCCCTTAACAGCCATCCTGACCATATCCGCCGCGCCGTAGAAGGCTCGCTAAAGCGTCTGAAAACGGACCACATCGATCTTCTCTATCAGCATCGCCCCGATCCGAATGTGCCGATCGAGGATGTGGCGGAAACCGTGAAGGCGTTGATCCAGGAGGGTAAAGTGAAACACTGGGGACTGTCGGAAGCGAGTGCCAGGACAATTCGCCGCGCACATGCGGTACTCCCTGTGACTGCGGTGCAGAGTGAGTATGCCATGTGGTGGCGGGAACCGGAGACGCGGATATTTCCAACGCTCGAAGAGCTGGGTATCGGTTTCGTACCTTACTGCCCGACTGCCCGCAGCTTCCTCGCCGGAGCAGTCAATCCAAGCCAGCGGTTCGACAGCACCGATCGGCGGCATAACCTGCCACGCTTCCAGCCCGATGCCCTGGCCAAAAACATGGTGCTGCTTGAATTTGCGCAGTCGTGGGCCCGTCGCAAAAACACCACTCCGGTTCAGTTCGCGCTGGCCTGGCTGATGGCGCAGCGGCCCTGGATTGTCCCTATCCCGGGTACGACGCAATATCCGCACCTGATAGAAAACAGCGGTGCACCGCAAGTCCGGTTGACGGACAGCGAGCTACGCGAAATCGATGCGGCGCTTGCCAAAATCCCATTGCAGGGCGGTCGCGCCGATCCGTTTACCGAAAGTCAGTTTGATAAAAGTTAATACCTGCTGTCACAGGGAGACTGCAGGTGAAGTCTCCCTCTGTATTATTGCCGGGGATAAACCACATGAATGGACTAAATCATAACGCGCTTACATGCAGTGCCGTCCCCATACCGCCCTGGGAGCGTCCTCTCCAGACCGTGGAGGCCCAGCCGTACTTCAGCGTTTCACAGGCGTCGCTCGTGCTCGAAGGGATCGTGTTCGATCGGAACAATAACCTGCTGTTTGTTGATGTGGCGACGGGGCGCGTGTTTAAGCTAACCCCGGAGCGGCAGCTTTCCATTGTCCTTAAGGAGAATTCATTCGGTGCTTCCGGCCTGGCGGTACACAAAGATGGACGGATCTTTATCGCCTCGGTGGGCGATATGCAGCGAGGTTCTGTCCGGGCTATCGAACCCGACGGCACCCGTGAGCATATGATTGTTGCCCCTGATACTGGATTTCTTGTCAACGATCTGGTCTTTGATAATCAGGGCGGATTTTATTTCACTGACAGCCGGGGAAATTCAGCCGATCCACAGGGTGGGGTGTTCTACGTTAGTCCCAATGTCGGGTCAATTCATGCCATCCTGCCTGGACTAGCGGTCGGGAACGGCATAGCGATTGACCCCGCCGGCTCTCAGATATGGGCCACAGAACACGCTAAAAACAGGCTTCATCGCGTAAGACTGTCAGACGCCACCACGGTCGCCCCGTTTGGTTCAGTTGTTACCTATCAGTTCACCGGGCCGGCGCCAGACGGGGCCCGTGTCGACAGCGAAGGCAATGTATATGTGGCCATCTCAGGCCAGGGCCGCGTCATGGTCTTCAACCGCAACGGACTGCCTATTGGGCAAATTGTGCTGCCTGACCGCGACAAAGGCCGTAACCTTAAATCGACAAGCCTGGCGATCCGCCCCGGGCATCGCGAGTTGTTTATTGTCGCTAACAGCGGGACCGAACCTGGTGGAGCGATGATTTTTCGATCGGGCGCATTCGCGCCGGCACCGTTTCCCTTTTCACATCAGTGACCGGGAATGAGTGGTCTGGGAGACCCGGCAACGCCGGGCCAGGGCAGGGTGTTAATAGTTCTGGATCGCTGAAGGTGGCGTGAGGGAAGGCGGCGTATCCGGAAGCGGGGGAATGATCCCGTCAACGGGGTGTGGCAGATAGCGAGCTTCCAGTTCCGTGATTTCGGCATCGCTAAGTGAAAAGTCCAGCGCGCTGATAGCCGTGGAAAGATGTTCTGGTTTCGTTGCGCCAATGATCGGTGCTGTGATGACGGATTTTGATAACAGCCAGGCAATTGCAACATGAGCTCTTGGCACCGCGTGCTTTTCGGCAATGCTGGCAACAACATCAATCACGGGCTTATCCAGAAGGGCTGCGTTTTCATACATTTTTAACGCAAAGGCATCGTTTTGCGTTCGTCGGGACGTGACACTCCAGTCGCGCGTGAGCCTGCCGCGTGCCATCGGACTCCAGGGGATCACCCCAACGCCTTGGTCTTCACACAGGGGCAGCATCTCGCGCTCTTCTTCCCGGTAAAGCAGGTTGTATTGCGGTTGCATCGTGATAAATCGGGTCCAACCGTTACGCTCAGCGGTATGCTGCATTTTTGCAAAGCGCCAGGCTTCCATAGAAGATGCGCCGATATAACGCGCTTTTCCTGCTTTAACGACGTCATGCAGAGCCTCCATGGTCTCTTCAACAGGCGTGGAGTAGTCAAAGCGATGAATCTGAAAGAGATCCACATAATCCATGCCTAAGCGCATCAGGCTATCGTCAATAGACTGAAAAATGGCCTTGCGGGAAAGAAACCCGGTATTGGGTGAGTTGCGCCACGGAAAGAAGGTCTTTGTCGCTACAACGATCTCGTCGCGTCTGGCCATCTCTCTCAGCGCTTTTCCTGTAATTTCTTCTGAACTACCGCCCGAGTAGATATTCGCGGTATCAAAAAAATTAATGCCGGCTTCAAGCGCCTGACGAATGAGCGGTCGTGACGCCTTTTCATCCAGGGACCAGGGTTGAGGCAAACGTTCAGGTTCGCCATAACTCATACAACCGAGACAAAGACGGGAGACTTTCAACCCGCTACGACCCAGATTCACATACTTCATTCGGTGTTCCTTCTTTTATTGCCAGCAATTATGTATGTGACAGGGTATTGCACTGGTATGAAGGGAACCAGCATGCGCCATTGAATGGTGTTATGAGTTTTTTTCACAAGTAGTCGACAATGGAATTAAAATCGAAGTACAGTCCCGACAAAGTAACATCGGTGATCGTATCAAACATCCCTGCTATATTTTCAACTTAACGTTTGTTATTTACCTGAACTACACGCTGCAAGAAGATATTGAAGCGTTGCCCAGCATGTTTTTCCTTCCAGAGCATCATCTTTATGGCAGAATCTAAAGGGCAGAACGTGATTTTCAGGTGAAAGGACTATCAATCGAGAGGCTGGACGAGTACGCATGTAATCCCTCTTAAATAAAATTTAAACCCTCATTTCGGATTTTCCAATAAATATAGATTACAGTCTATAAGTGCACATTGAGAATACCTTTTCTTACCACGTCAACTGCGCTTATCGTCCGCTTCTCGCTCATAGCGGACTTTCTGCTCAGCGAATCCGCCCACTCCGTGCCAGAGGCGGACGTTGTCTAGATAAGTATGTTAAATCCTCTAATGGACCTGAAAGGGGATTTTAAACGGATGCGTTCACTTCTAAATTTCTTAACCACTCATCCACTGATATTGAATACAGAAGGCTTGGAGGTGCATCTTTAACATCATGAATCTCTTTGACATATCTTAACCCCGACTTCTGTAACACTTTCTGTGACGCCAGATGATTCTCTCGAACAACAGCCGAAATTTCGGTTAATTTAATAACATCAAATCCAAATTTTATCGCGTATATGGCAAATTCTGTGGCCAGACCCTTCCCCCAAGCCTCTGTAGATAAGCGATACCCAAGATTATTGATAACTATATCGTCATAATTACGAATTCCCAGCCCGCCAAAACCGATGATTTTTTCAGGATTAGTAAGAAGCGAAATTGCCCAGTTTCCAAAACTATGAGTTTGCCAATGGTCGAGCCAGCGATTCATAACCATTTTTGCATGATCAATGTTCGGATATGGTCCCGCAGGATTAAAAGTGTTCGTAGCGGGATCACCATAAATTTTGAATAGATCGTTTAAGTCTGATGAGATTACAGGCCGAAGGTACAATCGATTAGTTTGAACTAGCAATTTTATCCCCTAATGTATCATGCCATCACTATGCTTTATTAACATGGAGCCTTTTGATTTAATCACACTTTTACGTTGGAGTAACTGGTGACGAGATTGACCGTTATGTCCGCTCCTCGCTCAAAGCGGACCTTAAACTCTCTTGCATTGCAGCTCTATGAAGATGGGATTATGTCTGCCATCATCTCCATGTCATTTCCTTGTACCGAAAATCTCGTCAGAACGTGATTGTAATGTCTTCAGCGCATTGAGCATATCGTCTTCGTCCAGAGATCGCTGGGATTTCTTCTCTGTGGGTTTCCTGCGTCGGCGCGAGGGGCCATCTCCGGCAGGGAGAGCCTGTGACCGGTTATTGTCGCGTTTGTCCTGTACCAGTTTGATAAATTCAAGTGTACGCCCGAGGCGCTTGTTGTCCACGATAGCCCCCTGGTCGATTTTCTGAAGGCGATCATAGGTGGAGTAGGGAAGGACAACCCCGTTTAGCCGGAGCTCTTTCCGGCCATCCGGGTAATGCCATACCTCAATGTACTTGCCAATAGCCCTTCGGCTTAACTCATTGTCTTCAATCAGATAGAGCACTTTGTCATACTGCACCGTCAGGGATTTTGAAACACGGCGCGGTTCCCGCCATGTGAAAAATGCGGTCAGATCATCATCAGTTTCAAGTGGCCGGTGAACATCAAAGTCATGCCGGGGTGCTTTGCCAAAGCGCCGGTTATAAGCGGTCATAAACTCATCAGTAAACCGTGATTTTCAGCGAGCTTTTCCCACGTCAGTGTGGGGCCAAAATCGGCATAGCGTTCACGGATGATATTCAGGGCCTGATCAGTCAATGATGCGGAAAGCAGGCGATTTCCGGTGCGACCACGACTCTGGTTATTCATGCCCAGTGGCCCGGACTGACGATAACGTTTCAGCAGACGGCTGCAATGGCGCGGCGTGATACCGAGCATTTCGGCTGCCAGACCAGACGCAGGTTGCGGTCGATGACATCCTGAAGGATCCTGAGTCGGTTTACATCTCTCATTGAGAAAAACTCCGTTCCGTATGCCGTCATGAGTCTCATCCTTTGAAAGCAGTGATCGCTGTGGTGAGACTGTAGCGCGGACATGTCTATATTTGGTCAGAGACGGACATCTCAATTTAGCTACTGCAATATGAGTGCGCATAATGTATATTATGTTAAATTGCAGACCAAAACGAGTAAACCGCTTGTTATGCGCGTTAATCTCAGAAAACCCTTGTTCTCCGTGCCTTAAAGCGTATCCGTAGTCAGTTTAAAAATCAACTACAAACAAGCAATCTACATCACATCCCCGCCCTTTTCATTCAACCATCCAAATTATCAATCACATACGGGCATTAATTGATCCGTTTCGATCACTCAACAGATCGCGTTACTGCGTCGTATGTGCGTTCGCAGACGCTCCCTGCGCTTGCTGCTGCGTCAGCATACTTAGCGATTTCTCCCGCGCGACGGTCTTATTCTTCGTACAGGTCGGCAAGCAAACTTGCGGTTTCGGCGGCTGTCTGCCTTCTGGCGGCATTTGCGGAAATCCTGCCTGTTTCACTGGTTGCGAGTTCACGCCTGATTTTGGCGAGTTTCCCGCGCAACTGGTCAGCAGCATCATTAGCACCAGCAGCTTCAGCCAGTGCCTTTTGTTTTTCCCGTTCTGCATCATTTACAATTTCCTCTGTTTTCTTCTTACGCCTGAGTTCTTCTTCACGCTGCGTTTTTTCCTGTGTCAACTGCGCTGCTTTATCTGCCTTGTCACGCTCTGACCACTTCAGTTTCCATTCTTTATCGTTATCCTTTTTCCCGGCCTCAAAAGCTGATTCATGGATGACATAACCAGCACCACCTAATGACGACGCTACAATCAGGCCAATTAACACGGCATATTTTGTTTTCATTTGTCCATGCCCCAGCAAGTTAACTCTGATTCCTGGTCTCTGCGGATAACCTGACCGTAGCAATTATTCTCCCGGATCCGACAATCACGCCCGGCATCCCATACCCAGCGCTTAATTTGCGCACAAGCGCCTTTAAAGTTTCCCGCGTTCAGGTCACGATAAAAACCAGATGGAAAACATTTACCGGGGCCAATATTCCACGGACAAAATGAAGCAATTCCAACTTTTTGCGGCTCCGTTAATTGTACTTTGACATTTCTATCCACCCATGCCAGCGCCTTAGCTTGTTCAGCTTTGTCTATTTTATCGCACTGTGCTCGCGTTAATTTCATGCCTTTGATTACCGGCTTGCCGTCAACGTAAGTCACACCGCCGCAAATAGTCCATATACCCCGGCTTTTGTCCTGATAGGCCGTCAGGCTGGTTCCTTCTTTTTCGTGTTGAAACTGCGCCATCAATACCGGAGCGCTTGCCCCGGCAGCAATCAAACCCAGCATAACGGCACTTAATTTGCTCTTATTGCCCACGCGCACCCCCACTTAAAGCGATTAGGTATTTTTTGCGCTCGTAATACCAGTTAACGAAGCATGTCACCACAGTGCATAAAATGCCGATAATTACTGCCCATTCATTAAGAGAAAGCACCGCAAGAGCCGCCGTAATAATTCCCACCCTGTATTTAAACCAGTCCCAAAACTTAATCGCACCCAGCGTGAACCCCACCACCAAAGCCAGCAGAACACCCAGCTTTTTAGGCGAAAGTGATTCAATAAATCGCTTCCAGATTCTCCCCACTTAATCACTCTCCAGTTCGTCGTAAAAGAAAAGGCCAAAGCCTCCATCAAAGGCGTTAACGTCTCCAAATTTTTCATTTGGTCTAAGACGAGCAACACCAATCGCTCCAGCGCCAGCATAGCCCGGCAATTTTCCGCTAAGGCCGTGCCAGACACCCGGACGTAAGCAAATTTGTGACAGTGTAACCGTCCTGTCTGCGTTGGATATTTCAAGCCACCACAGTTCTGTGGTTGTTGCGAAGAACAGGCGCATATTCAAAACTACGCCGTTTAGAGATGATGTGAATTCCTGGTCTGGGATAGATGCGATAACACCAATCTCGTAGTAAGCAGGCTCCATTTATGCCCCTCCAAATACACGGCGCATTTTTTCGAGCGCATAGACTTTTTGCGGCTCTTTGTTCGCGTCTACCGTGGTGGCGCTCTTTTTACCTGCGGAGGTTTTCCCCTTCCCTGCCGGCTTAGAAGTTTTTGCTTGCGCTGATTTTGTGCGTGAACGCTGGAATGTCACCGTGTCAACTTTCTGAGCGGTGAGCTTGACGGTATAGCTGTTTTTCTTCGGAACGGCTTCAATTGAAAGCGATGTGATGCGGCATTGAGGCATTGCCATGAAGGATGCATAGACCGAAACAAATTCCTTCGTATCGTATGCGGCCTGAATGGCCTGAGCCTGATTCATGGCTGAAATCATATGCAGAGGCGCAAAAGGCAAATCAGTGCCGGTGATGATTCCTTCAAAACTGGCAACCTTTGGATCGTCTACCTCACCGTCCGATATTTTATAACCCGTCTCAATCTTCCCCTGAGCAATGGTTCGTTTTGCCGACACTTCCTCGCGTGTCTTGAGTCTAAGTGACACTGTCACCCCTGATTCAAACACCATCACAGCCCGTTTATCGCGTGGCGCACTAATCGCCGCGTCCATACCTTCAGCCATAAAAACCCCAAAAAAAAATCCCCTTCGTAGAGGGGATTTTCACATCTTAGCTGTGTGTGTTACATGCTGTTACCGCTGGGGGTTAATCGCTCTTTTTTGCTTCTGCCGCTTCACAAATTCGGCGTAGATACTCGTTATTTTTGAATGAAACCATGATTAATTCAAAAATCACCCTCGTAGCCACTAGAGATACAGCAAAACTGATACTCATACCTTCACTTTGACGCAACCAGCTTAAAATGCTGCCGAGGATGAGAAGCACTGTAACCAACCAGTAAACAACAGTGATTATTTTTGGCGTTATGAGAGTTTCGAAGGTTGCGAAATCCTTAAACTCATTCTTTGGCATTATCTTATCCTTATCTTGCCCCTGTTGACTCCGCGATATTACCACCAATATCACCAGATAGAGTACCCGGCTCATCAATATTATTTACCGTATCAGCGGCCTCTTTTGGACTATTAACAATAATGGTAGTTGTTTTATTTCCACTATTGCTAATGTTTGGTGTACCTGTAGCCGTTGAAGGAAGGATACCAAGAGCGCTTTCTATGCCCGGTAAGGGATTGAGGTCAAACATATCACTTAACCCACCCAATGACCTGAATGTATTCGGCAGAGGCGTAAGGTTATAAAGCCCCTTAAAAGCCGTCATCCACGGATTTTCAATAGCATCGGATATAATCCCGTTGCTGCCATTTTGCTTAGTTGCGTTGTCTATACCCGAAGCAGCTTTTCCAGCCAAATCAATAATCGTTCTGAGGGCTGCTATAAGATTTGGGTAACGCCGTTCAAATTCGTCAAAACTGCCAAAAACACTATCAAAAATGGTTCCTCCCTTGCCATCTAACCATGCTTTCCATTCTACAAACGCTTCATAAACAACCCATACGGCAGCACCAATCGCAAGGAAAGGCCATAAAGCAGCCATGACCGGAATGGCCAACGCGGTAAATGCTGCGCCGACAGCGCCAAGAATACCTATCAGAATCGCCGACTTGCTTTCGTCTGCCAGTGTTGACCAGAACGCGGCAACCTCTTTTTCTGCGCTTCTGGCTAAAGGAATTAGTGTATTTGCGGCCCAATCAGTGAATTTTCTCCACTCGCCGCCGATGGTTGCCTGTGCTAAAAATGCCTGCCAGTCATTTTTCATGACTGTCATTGTCTGGCCCCACGTCCAGCCCTGTTTTTTAAGCAGGTCGGCATTACTCGCCGCCATTTTCTCAAAAGCTTTAATCATGGTTTCCGCCGTCAGCTTCCCGGCCTCTGACATTGCCCGTAGCCCTTTTACATCCGTGCCGAAAGCTTTCGCCACTTCCGGGGCCATTGTACCGATGGCCTCCATGAAGGATCTAAACTCATCGCCGCCGAACCTGTCAGAAGAAAATGCCTGGCCCATCTGGTAAAGCGCTGCGTTTACCGCTTCAGCACTGCCGCCACCTAGCTGTAATGCGCCTACCAGCCCCTGCGTTGCCCGGATTGTTTCCTCCTGAGACTTTCCAAGCTTCTGCGTGGCGGTCGCCATATTGGTATAGGTTGAGATAAACGCCCCACTGTCGCTTCGAACGTCACTCGCGGCCTGATTAAGTGCAAAGAATGCCTCTTTTGCGTCGCCGGTTGTCTGCGTTAACCTCGCAATCTGCGCCTGCTGCCGCTGGATTGAATCAAGGCTGTCAGCCAGCGCATTACCAGCCGCCATAATGCCAACAGTTAGCCCGGCACCTGCCAGCATAGTATCAACACCAAACGGGTTACGTATCCCGCTCTGTACGGCATCAGCAACAGGTTTCTTCCTGGTATTTAGCGGCTCGCCGGAAAAATTGGACGCGTCGAACGGGTTAAAACCACCAGCACGGGGCGGCGGCAATAGCAGACCTCCGCCACCAGAACCGCCACCGCCCAGAAGAGGAAGGCCAATACCGTTACCCATGCCCTGAACGGCTGCACGTGCGACCTTCTGAGACTCGCGGCGCACAGTCTCCGCCAGAGGTGTACGAGCAATCAAATTCGTGCCTGTAGCGGCTACTGTGGCTATTGCTGCTGTAGCGGCGGCTGTCGGCGCTGTTGATGCGCTGCTAGGCGCGTATGGGCTTGCAGGCTTCAGGTTGTTGACGCGTTTGATAGCGGCGTCAAGCTGGTTAACCTTTGCGATAGCCTTATCAATCGCGGCATCAAAGCTATTGAGCCCGTCAAGGTCAGGAATAACGTCAATTTTCGTTACGAGATCGGCTGACTGGTCTGTCATTTTTTCACCTTACTAAGCGCGTGCTGAACCGCGTTATCAAACTGGATAACGGCGGAGGCTCTCATAATGGAATCAAAGGAGGCGCGGCCTGACACTACATCGCTGAAGCTAATCAGGCCGCTTTCTATCACTCGCCAGATGACGAGTTCTGTGCGGACGGTTCGGTCAAGGTTTTCAGCAAGGCGTTGAACAGTTGCCGCATGGCTCCCTGCATCGTTCCCGCTGTGTCCAGACCAATATTTTTTTTTAACCCTGCCGTAACCGGAAGAATGGATAGCTTCAGGCACTCCAGCGCCACCAGATAAACATCGGCGATATTGGTTGCGGTGAAATTGGTGTTCACTGCGTCCCAGCTATCCAGAAACTCGCCATTATCGACCAGTTGAGCGCGGGATTTTGTCAGTAAGGTAAACAACAGTTCGTCGTGGTCTTCCCGGTTAAGCACACCGAAAATCTTCGACGACATAGAAAGAATACTTTCTACCTGGCTGATACCGTGTTTGGCGAGAATCTCCGCCACGCGCAAATTAAAGTGAATGGCATCAAAAGCGCTCATTCGAATAACGCAGAATTTACGCCCGTTGATTTCAACGTGTTTGATTGAGTCGTCCATCAGGTAATATTCACTCCATTAATGACCGAATCCACCTCGCCAGTAACGAGTTTCCACTCCAGTGTTTGAGCACCAGCGCCGTTATTTGCGCCATCAGTAGGCTGACGGGCAAACATCGCGTAACCCATGCGGTGTACCGACAGATTGCGAGTATTGGTGAGCGTTACGGGTACTACAGACTTCGTTTTCTGCATCAGGAAAAGAGCTGTGTTAACCGGGGAATTTCGCTGCGTGACGAAGGTCAAAGACCCTTCTTCAGTCGGATTATCGATAAAAGACCAGTCGCCGCCGATGCCGGAAGAAACGGTAATCTGGTCATCCGTCATTTCCAGCGTGATATTACTGTCTTTAGCCAGACCGATAACCGGCACAACGCCTACAGTAATCAGCCAGTCTTTAGAGGACATTACGCCTAAATACATAGTTAAACCCCGTAAGTCATTGCGGTGCCAACAGCATCAACGTGCTTAATGGCGTAGCGGAGATAGAAATAGAATTTAATGGTTATATCGCCTTTGATACGCTGCACGGCGCTGATTTCTGACATTGTCGGACGCACTACAGTAAATCCACGGACGTAATCGCCGTTATCGTCCGTAAAATTCTCCATAATGCCGCCAGCAGTCTGGCCCGCCTTCAGCGAGCTTTCCATCTGGTTAGAAACCAGTTCATAGCCCGGCATGTCATGACCCACTTTGTTGCGGTTGATATGCAACGTGGCGAGGTCTTTTTGCATCTTGTCGGCCTGCCAGTAGCAGAAACGAACAACTTCAATCGCTTCTCCGTCGCCACATGTGCCGGGGTAAGTTACCGTGATACCGGAACCATAATCTTCAAAGGTGTTGCCGTTGAGCGCCTTAATTTTCTGGTAATCGGTTTCGGTGAATGCATCACTTTGAACGGCGTTAAGCGTCTTTAGCGCCCAAGTTTCTGAGCCCGGTTGCATGACAAGGCAACGCCCGGCCAGAGCTGCATCGAGAAAGTTCTTTGCCAGCTTCGTAGAAATGGCAAACGAACCTGCCATATTCTTATCGAAAAGGTATTTCGTAATGTTGTCAGTCGCCCAGGTGGAAGACGTGTAGTCGTCGATAAACACCGCCATTTTATCAATCTGCGATTCGACCCAATCAGCAATAGCTTTCTGAATCGACAGATTCCGCGACGGCGTCATGCACATAAAGAACTTGTTGTACTGGTTTTTGATAGCTGCAATCGCAGCACTAACGCCAGCAGCCAGCACTGTAGATTCAGCGTGAGCAACTTCGGCCCCTTCCAGATAGACAATGCGACCATCAACCAGAAACTGACCCGCTGTCGTTGCATCAGCAACGATATCAGCCGCTGCGCCAGTGCTCCCGGCCCAAGTAGTACCGTTATAACTGGCGTAGCGATATTCCGTACCTTTCACATAGCCTATGGTGGCCTTTGTGGTTGTCGGTGCGCCGGAAACCGGAACCCCCGTCAGGGCAATCATCGTTTTGCTGTAAGCGGCTGAGAAATCGCCGACAACCAGCGTATCCGGTGACGGACTTTGAGAGAAATACGCCTGAACCGCCAGAAGATTATCGCCGGATACGCCGTCTGAAATGGCATCATCAGCGCTGGTATAGACCCGGTAGAGATCGGCAAAATCCGCGACGGTTGCGGATTCGTAATCTGTAAATTTTTTCCCGAAAAATGCCGCGCCCGGCGCGAGGATTAACCCGACGCCAAACACGCCATATTGAGCGGCGGTAGTTTGACGCCCAATTTTTACACTAAAAAGCCGACTTAAATTCGCCATTTAATAGCCCCTGATAGCGAGAGTGACTTTATCGCACGGTGTGACCGTAGCGCTTTCTATCCAACTCTCTCGTTTGTAATGCTGGTACACAAATGTCAAAGACAGCGTTACCTGTGCCATCTGCTGGTAAACGAGGTTATCAATTAGAGGGGAGCTATTCTCGAAATCGCCCGAGCGGTCAATACAGCAGTTATTTTCGAACTGCCAGAAATCACCTTCAGTCGAATCGACCTGATTCAAAAAGTTTTCCAGAAATGCCTGAGCGTCATCTGATGACCGGATGACGATAATTTTTGCTTCACAGTTGTAGTGATAAACGCGGTAATCGCCATCCCATGACTTTGCGAATGCCTGCGGCTCTCTCGATGACGTGAGAAGATGGACGGCAGTAAACGGATCCTTTGACTCGGGAATTTTCTGTTGTGCGTAAATGGGACTATCGCCCACCAACTCAATCATCGCCTGTCTTGCCCGTACCATTGCAACGTAGGGAGCACCGCTCAGGATTGTTGGTCTGGCCTGCGTATCGGTCTCTTTGAGTGTGCCAGTCGGGAATTTGACAACATCGCCAACATCCAGCCGGAAATCAGCCGGAATATTGATAGTGGTTCCGCTGCCATTATCCAGCACAACAGAACTGACTACGGACGGATCCCGAAAATTATATGGCGTGAATAAAATATCTTTGCTGTTACCGTTAGCGGTGAATGTCGCCTTTTCTGCGCGATAATCAGAATATGATAATTCCCCGTCAACGGTCATTAATTTGACCGTATAATTAGTCATTATCCCACCAGCGCGAGCGCGTCCCGTTCTTTCATACCAAATAGCAAATATTCATAGTGGTTAATAACGCCGTTTTGCCACTCCTGCCGCTGCACCACTTCGTAATATTTACCCGCACACAGGACTATAGCTCCGTTATGCTCGCTCTCTTCTGTAACCTCTAAATCCGTTTCGCCAATGGCTTCCATGTAATCTTGTGGTTTGCGCCCGGTTAGGTACGCCCGAAATGAACCGCCACCATCAACCGGCTGCATACTGAGGAAAGCGGATTGTTGCTCTGAATATCCCTCGCGTGGCATACCGCCAACTATCTCAATCGGTAATGGACGCCAGTAATTAATTAATCGTCTCATGCAAAAGCCCTGTAATTGACTGTCTGAATAAGCGTACCGCTATGAATAAGCGGCTTTGTTGAACCCTTGCGGGCGATGGTGATATCTGAGTTAGGGCGGTATAGCGCGGAATCAGCGATTGTTTTTCTGGTAATCAAAACAGCCTGCGCACCTATGCGGGCAATAGCCTGTTGCGGAGTAATACGACCTCGTGCAACATCACGCAGAACCTCTTTGTAAGCGTCTGTGCGCATCCAGTCAGCTATTCTGTCTGCCGCAAATCGCATAAACGGACGCTCTGGTATTAACTCCCATCCCATAGCGTTTTTTGTGCCGAAGTTATTCCATGCTCCATACAGCGCAACATCGACGCCCTGATTCATTTTCCCTCTGTGAATACCAACGGTAAGCTTGACGCCCGCCAGCGCATTCACGCGCTGACGGATTACGCGGTCAAATCCCTTAGTTTCGAACTTAGCTCCGCCACGCATACTTCCTCCATCAAGAGCACCATTATCAAGCCCACCCGCAGATGGGCTTTGTAATGGCTTCTCAGTCGTCGAGCTGCAAAACCCCATGTTCAAGCGAATCTGAGTATGCAATCAACCCGTGATACTCCAGGATAGTGCTACCGTCTTCAGCTTCAAACTCAGGGATTGTGCCAGTAGTGATGGTGTATTGTGGCTGACCATCCTTTTTCGCAAAGTCGGCGAGGTCTTCAATCTGTTTAGCTGTAAGAACTACTGTCATTTATTTATCCTTTTGATTGTGGTTAATAACTAACATATTGATTTAATGAAAATATTTTTTCTATGATGCGTGACCGATAAGGATACAACCGCCTGTCAAATCCCCCATTGCGTCTAAAAATTCCTGCCCCCACTGCGTACCCTGCCAGCCAGACTTTTGCGCGGCTTCTGTGAATGTCACCGCTACTTTCCCTTCACGGCGACTTGCAACACCGCGAACACTTGCGCTTATGCCTTCTACTGCTATTGGGGCGAGATTGGCAGCAACATACAGCGCTTTCAGACGCTCAATGTCGTAACCATACTCCGCAGCGGCTCGCAGGTTGTAAAGCCGCTCACATTGAGAAGAAAGGGCGCTAATAGCGCCCTCATCAAGTGTTACCCCCGGTAGCAGAATGGCGAGCCAGTCGTTTACCGTCATGCTATGCCCTTACTCGTCGTCGGACTCAACTACGCCGTCATGCTCTTTATTGAGCTTTTTGGCTTCAGCGGCTGAAACTTCTTTTAACTTGCCTTCGTCAAGAAACTGCTTAACGCCGCTGATGGTCAGTGTTGCGCCGTCCACCTCGACCGCCGCCAGCGGAGCGATTGAGATAGTAATAACGGTTCCTTCACTGTTTTTTGCACCAATGTGAATCGGTGCCTGAGTGGTGTTAGTCAGAAAAACTTTTTCTTTCTCAGCCATGAGTTAAATCACCTTTGAGGATTTAGCAGCAGCCAGCGGCGCACGGACGATAACGCCAGCAGAGCGCGACAGGCACGGAATAGACAGGTCTAGCCCGCTACGCTGAACCGGCAACTGACGGAACAGCACAGGAGTAGCCTGGGCGAAGTGGCGACGATTGTTTGCCAGCGCGATACAGATACCGTCATCATCCAGATCGGAATTTTTGCGGAAAGTTACTTCCGGGTAAGAGCTACGCAGGAATGACAGTACCGTGCCGAGTGTACCACTCAGGCGCAAGCCCTGAATTCGCGCCCACGCCTTAGACGGCATGTGGAATTCATTCACCTCGTAGATTTTCGTGGTGTTTACCGCAGCGATGAGCGCCGAGCAATCGTCGCAAATCTTATCGCCGTCAGAAGTCGCCCAGGCACCCTGTAGCGCCACCAGCGGAATATTCGGATGCTCGATAAAGCCGATAATCTGATATTCCTTGTTACCGCGCCATAGCAGATTAGAAACTGTGCGCTCATGCGCTTCGCGGGTATTGAGCGCCAGAATGTTATCGAGCGGAGTACCGGACATTGCCGCCGCCATCACGTCACTGTAGGTGTAGCCATAGCCCAGCCCGATATCGTACATCAGCGCGAAGTATTCCCGGCCTTTGGCGCTCATCATTGGCATATCTGTACCGAATGCCGCCATGATTTTAGCCATTCCCTGCGCGGAATACATGCGATAACCCGCCCACTTAGCGCCCTCGTTGATTCCCGGCTCCTGCTGGAACATAGTCAACGCTACCGGAGCGGGCATTTCTTCCATGTAAACATCGTTTGACATGGAAATAAGTTCACGAGCAAAAATTAGCCCTTGCTCGTCAACGTTGATACCCGGCACCGCGCCAGCTACCTGAGCTTCGGTAAAAAGCTGCGCCATAAGCGCGGCTAAATATTTCTCATTCATCTTTTGGGGTTTCCCTGTTAGCTAACGGTGATTACAGCGGTGTCAGTGAAACCACCGTCTTCAGTACGTACCGTAATGGTTGCCGTCTGTCCGGTTGTTGCCCCGCTTTTCACCGTGGCAAGGCCGGAAGCATCCACCGTTAATACGTTGGCGTTGCTGGATGCATAGGTAACGCCTTTATTGGTCGCTCCTGCCGGAGAAACTGTCGGCGTAAACTGCTGAGTCGCGCCAGCGGCCTTAGATGCTGTTTTAGGCGACAGCGCAACGCCAGTTACAGCGACTTCGCGGGGATATCCGGCGCTGAGTAGTTCGCCATCAATGACCATTACAATTGCCGTACCACCGCGCTGAGGTGGCGTTTCAAAGCGGAAGCGGCTTTTATCGCCGGATGCCGCAACACCCCACTCCATATAACCGGTAGTGGCGTTGCGACCTTTCGGCACGGCTAAATCACCCACTTTCGGCGACTCACCCGTTTTGACCGCCACACGGATCGGGCCATTTTCGACAATACCAATCGGGCAATTGATAGTGACCACACCAATGCGCGTGTTGCTACCAAATCCCGGAGTGGCTGGCATATTGGAATGCGCGGTCACAGCAATGCCGATGGCATCAGTAACATCACCATCATCAGGCAACGCAACGCAGGTTGAATCATTACCGGAGGTCAGTTTCACCGCATCGCCCGGCGCAACTTCACCACCAGCGCGACGGGAGGTTACGCGAGCGGAGGAACGGAAAGACGGCAGCACCGCCAAATCACCCGGCAACCCCGCGTCAAAATCGTCTTTAATCGTGGTCTGCATTATTTGCCTGCCTCTTTTTTGCCAAAGGTGCGAGCCAGATAATCCTGATGGGCTGACTTCTGAGCACCCTGCTCATCGGTGTTAACTGCTGCGCGGGGATTGCGCGGGGTTTGTTCGAACTTCTTACCGCAGGCAACCAGCGCCATAGACAGCGCAACATCCACCTGCTCATCCGTCCAGCTATCCATGTTTACTTCAGGGTTTGCCTTACGGATGATGGCCTGTTTGACCAGATTGATATCGCCCAAGCTGTCGGTGTTGATGTTCAGGCGTTTAGCTGCTGCTTTCAGGTCATTTTCCTGACGACCATCAGCAACACCGCGCTCGTAGGCTTCGTTGCTGGCTGAGTCCATATTTACAAGGCGGGTATTTGCTTTCAGCAGGTCGCCCTGTGTTTTGCTTAAATCAGTCGTAAGCGTTTGATTTTTCGCTTTAAGACTTTCAATTTCGGCTAACGCCTCTTCTAATTCCATCGGTTCACCGTCCAGATTGAATGTTGCAGTTTTTACCCGTGGGTTACGCACGATGCTCAAATGGTTGTAATTGATACCCTTTTGCACCGTATCGAACGTTTGCCCGTCCGGGGATAGTCCTGTCTCTTTTGGCTTTTCGTCGCACTGATACCCCGCCGAAGCACCCCGTAAACTTTTATCCTGCTGAATCAGTCGGATGGACTTCTCATCCTGAACCAGTGCGCGGGCGACAAGTTCATCGCCCTGACGCATAACAGCAGTAACAACCCCCGCAGAAACGGCCCGGTAGTTTTTTGACGTCACCAGACCATTGCGAGGATGTGACACCGTCACAGGCTTGCCGATTAAGGTATTCATTGAGTCCTGGTTAAACAATTCATCGGCTGAGCGGTACTCTTTAGCCGTGAATGCATCACCGCGCTTGCGGTCATAAACCAGTACGCCCGGACGGGCGATAGGGATATCAATCTGGAGATAACCTTCCGGGGTTATCTCCCATTGCTTGATGGCGTCAACGTTGACCTGTGTTTCTTGCAGCAATTTCTTTCTCCGCTTCTTCAACGTCCGACGCAGAGAACAACCATTCAGGGAAGCAGCGGCATAAATGCGGTTGCCCCGGATTCCCGTCCTGTGGCGGTCTGGTCGGCTCGTATGCCTTACCTTCGCGCTCAACATGCAACTTTCGCTCGCGTTCGTCTAACATCCCCCGCCAGCGGTATATTTTCATCCCGGCAATACGGGCGTTAGCTTCCTCCAGATTCCAGGCCTGATTACCTATCTCATTGCGGGCGACGTTGCGGGCTCTCCGATAGGGAATTTCCATTTCGGTTGCCAGTTTATCGGCGATATAGTCAACGCCCCGCCCCTCACGTAACCCCTGCTGAACGACCTTAATTCCACGCTGTAGCGCCTCATCGGAGACGTTATCCATGCGCCCCATGCTCTCCGTGAGCCAGTCCGCTGTTTGCTCCAGCAGCTTTTTATCGCCGTCATAGATATCAATGGATATCAGGTCAGCCATATTTTCGGTTGGCAGTTTGATACCCGGTGCCAAATCAATATCGGCGGCAGCGCGAACAATCAGCCGGAAATCGTCTACCGCCGAGTTAGCAAGTTGGGTATTTGCCGCTTCCATAGCCGGTAATGATGGAACCGTGCTCGCGGCTCTCATCGGATCCGTTAAGCTGGCGAGCGGTTTAGATATTGCCCCAGCAGTATCTGGCGTGGCTGATAGCCCTGTTTTCAGGTCAATAAGATTCACGCCATCGACGCGGAAACGCTGGTAATAGCTCTGGTAATACTCATCAGTCAGGCCAAACCGACCATTTACAATAGCGGCCTGAACATCATCAGCGGCGCGGTTGATAACACGAAGGTAGGTATCTGGCTTTGAGCCGGTCACTCTGGCAACGTCTTTAGCCAGGCTAATTCCTGCCTGCCGCCTTACTTCACTGAATGCGTAGGCGGGGACGGCCCCAAATTCACCATCTTTTAGCAGTGACGGAATGGCTTTAAGAAAAATTGATGCATCTGGCAAAAGTTCCTGAGCAACAGACCGGACAAGCCTTTCCTGCTGCTCACGCGTCATGCATGAGTAATTCCGTCCAGCTTTCTTCTTTATATATACGCGCACTTTTTTGACCGTTGCGGCGGCGATAAAATCCCCCAGCAGGTCATCAACGGAAACATCTTTACCATCAGCGGCATCGGTATTGAGTACCGCGCCGGATTTACCGATTGCCCTGTATGTCTTTATGCAAGCATCGCGAACCCATTTACCAACAAGCCGGGCGTTATCGCCCAGCCTTTGAGCGTAAACCAGTTCGATAGCCAGCGGATACCCGGCGTCATAACGTGGTTCACTCTTCGCCATTATTGGCCTCGTCGTTGTCTTTTTTGGTGCTATTCCGGTTCAGATTCTCGTTGTTCTGGTTCGAATCGTCGTCATTCTGGTCATCAATGGTTCCAGTTGCGGGCGGAGTGGTCGCAAGCATAACCACCGCTCCGGTTTCCTGCGCCGTTGCGCGGGCCTCTTCGCTGGTGATGGCTCGCATGGAATAGTAAAGCTGCGCGGTTTCCGCTCGTTTCTTGTCCCGGTCTACCTCGCGGTCTATCTGCCCCTGAGATTTATTCGGCACAAAGTCAGCGCGGATCCCCGTATAGCGAAAAGCCAGTTTTTTCAGTGCCGGAATGATGTAATTGGTGTTGATATGAGAAACAAGGTTTTGCCATTGCGCATCTGCGCTGGTATCGCTATTGGAAAGCCCGCCTTTGCGTTCTGCCAGCATAGCTATGGGAAAACCGGTTTCGGCGCACACCAGCTTAATAGCCATATCAACAAGGTCGGCGGTTCCGGTCATTGTGGACTGTAGGCGGTTTATTTCCTCTTCAGCATCAATAGCTACCATGTCATTTAACTGACGGGTTGCCGCTATCCCTGCCAGCCTGCGGGCTGCTGTAGCCTCTCCTTTAGCCGTTTTCAGGTCTTCAGCTAAGTCATTCTTTTTATAGATATCCTGAACGGAAAGGGAAAGAATGCTGATGATTAGCTCATGCGAAAGACCCAGCCGCTGTAAAGCTGCATAAGGCTTACACAACAATGGTTCGCCAAATTCGATACCGACCATCGCGTAAATCGGCTGATAGTTTTTATCGCCAAAGAGGATCGAATCTTCCTGTTCAATAAACACTTCGCCACCGATGGGGCTTTTTAGCTGGATACGCCAGCCTTCAGGTAGGCCAAAAAAAGGAGAGTTATAGTCTGCAAACCAGTCATTCGACGGGGTAATCCAGTGTGAGCCGTGGCAACGCACCCACTCTTCCCCCATAACCAGCACAGACCAGCCATGATGACGCTTTAGAATGGCGGCGCTTTCTACTACCTGCCACGCTCCCATTTCGTCAAAAATCTGCTGAATACGCTTTGAATCATCAGGATTTTCAGTAACCACTGTAAATCCGTTCAGCATTGCGGCAGCTACCGGTTCGCTGATAATGCGCCAGCCTATGCCGGATAGCTCCCCGGTCATTGCAGCCACCAGCGGAATCATCCCCTCTGCTGCGCGAGCTTTCATGCGGTTGGCTGTCGGTGAACTCATTCCCGCCGCACCCTTTGAGCTTTCCGCTGCGCTGGTCATCATACTGACATAGCCATCAACATTGTAATTAGCTGGCTGCAAGCCCTCTTTCGTTAAAATCCCCTCAGTGGGAATCAAGCTGGTTTTGTTCGTCATTCGATAATTCCTGATTTCATACGTACCAGATGTGGGAATATGGCGTCAGCGTAGTCAGTGGACACGCCCAGCCGTTTTTTAACTTTTTTCTTCGCTTCAATAAGAATTTTGTCGTCAGGCGTGGTTTCCCACATGACGCCAGTAGAATCAGAAAGGATACGATCGAGATATCGACGCGGTATCTGGTCAGATATAGCGAAAAGGCCATCAGGCGGCATAATTCCCGTCTCCATCCATCGCACAGAGTCATTGACCGCATCCCGATACGCCCACCATGCCTGTGCTCGCAGATTGTGGAAGGTATCTTCGTTCGGCCTACCGCCGCGATATCGGGATTTTTTGCGCAACACTTCGCCCTGTGCAACGAATTTACGAAACTCAATCTCTGAATCTTCGTATTTGTTTAACTCGCCTTTAACACCAGAACCAACGCCGACAGAATCGTAAATCAGGACGGTACAGCCTTCTTCCGTCGCCATTTTTAGCGCCTGCTGCGCTAGCTGAACGGTGTCACGTGCCTGCAATCGCTCCATACGGTACAAAAAACGCCCGTCAAAGAACGACAATACCGAATCATCATCGCCATCATCAGCAACATCGAGCACCGCCGTTTTAACGCCAGTTCGACACGCTTTCGCCAGCTTCGAATCGGGCGAAACAACTAACTTTTCAAGATGGCCACGGTTAACAACAGCGCCGGGTAAATCACTGACGGGAACGCCGTTCCAGATATTGTCGTACTTGTCCGGGTAATACTTCAGCGTATAGAGCCGCTCTTTATCCAACGTCGAATTGAAATATGGGTTGTGATACCAGTTCACCTCCTCAATAAACCAGTCATCCTCTGCATTCAGAACGTATCTGACATAGGTTTCATCCCATGCAAAAGCCGGGTTGAAGGTAATCCATAGTTCAGCACCGTTACGGCGCAATGTTGGGGCCAGCGTTTCCCACGCCTCAGCCGAAATCGCGTGCGCTTCCTCCACCCAGCAAATGTCCACGCCTTCAATGGATTTAATGCTGTCGAGGTTCGACTGAAAGCCCAAAAACCGGAATTCAGCGCCGGATTTAGACTTGATACTGTTTTGAGTTATCGTGAACTCTGATTCATACCCGAGACGGCGTATCGTATCGCTGAGTAGCTTATGTGATGATGCGTCGATAGATTTCTGTACCCGACGCAAGCACAGAATGCGCAGGTCATATCGTACAGTTAGCTGAATCAGCGCTTCGGCAATCCTCCATGACTTACTGGAACCACGACCACCGCGCAGACATTTAACGCGGTGCGGTTTTGTCGTGAGCGAACGCATTACGCGCCGCCACTCTGCCATTTTCTTTTTCTCTGACAGCCAGTAGCGACGGCGCTCTAAATCATGCTCTGGTGCAATCTCAATCGCCGTCATCGCCGCCCATATCCCGGTAAATTTCGGTTAAAGTTTCACGCGCAAGGCGCTTACCTTCGTCGGTTATCGGCTTGCTGATATCCACCCCGGCAAGCGTAAGGATCCGCGCCGCAAGATGTGACTTATCCAGCCCCTCAACCTGCCATCCGTGCTTTGTTCTTTTGATGTTTTTAACAGCACGGGTATCAATTGCCGCCATGCGGCTACGGAATATCTCCGGCTCTAGCCGCAATTTCTCCAGCGCCTGCAATTCCAGCATTACCGCTGTTGCGTCCGGCGCACGGAAACGTGCCGACAGGTCAATTAGCGCCTCCTGACGCCCCACGATATCCGCTGCGATGATGTGCTTTTTGTAAACGCTGACAGCCTGCTGTATGTCTTCGTTTTTGAGTAACTTTTCAGCCTGAAAATCATCGTTAAAGCCCTTGTAATCACGGTTGCGCGACTTTGCATAGCTGAACCCCGGCGCTTCCCGCGCTTCAGCCACCAGCTTTGCAAATGCATCATCACGCCTGTTTATTTTTATTGTCACAATTCCCCCCTTGTGAGGCTTGCAGCGTAGCGAGGAAAGAAGAGGATAAAAAACAGCGTTACCGCTGGCGTGTAGTACAAATAAAAAAAAGCCACTCCGGGGGCGGAATGGCTGAAATCACAAGGGTAATAACAAAGGTTTAAAGGTAACAGGCAATGCTTCCTGTCCGTGGCAGATGCCATTATGGTTTTTTACCTGGAGGATTCAAAAGATGATGCGAGAGGTAACGCCAAAGAAAAGCCGCCCCGAAGGAGCGGCGTTTAAAGGTGCTCAGGCCATGCCAGACAACCAGAAAGGCGGGGACGGATCCCCGCCCTGATTTAGCGACTCTCCTTAGCTTCGTAGGCAAACTTTGCCGCTACCTGCACACCTCCCTGACCTATTGACGCTTCGCAAAGCGTCCGGTTAAGGGCGGTATACGCCAGTAACGCCGCGATAAATATCGCGATAAACAAAAAAACTCCTTTGTAAAACAAAGTTGCCTCCTTCGCTTTTGGGAGGCTATAATCGTGTTGTCACGCAAGATTAGAGGCCTCGTTGGTTAATGAAAATTGACCTTCGGGGCTTTCTTCTATCTGCCGCATGGTGACATGAGACAGACAGCCTCAAGCACCGGGTGGAAGTATAGCAATAAAATACTTAGCAATTAAATAGTTGCTTTTCTCCTTTCAACCTCGCCCTTTGCTTTAGCAACCTCGTTTTCAGAAAATAACCACTCAGGAAAGCAACATCGGCAATTGAAGATTTCGTTGATGTGAAACGCCGTCCCATCCAGCGCAGCATGTTCAGGGTTTACCCACCAGATATCACCATCAACTGAAAGGCATATAAGGCGGAAGTACCGCATACCTGCAACACGGGCATTTTTTCGTTCATTTCTCCACGCTCCGCTTGCCGTTGCGGCTATAACTCTAATTTCAGCCTCTAGCTTCTTTGTGACTTTGGCCTCACCTGCTGAATTTATCTTGATTACCGCATATGTTGGTGTTTTCAAACCAATATCCTTTGCTTTTCGCAATTCTGGCTTGATTCTAATTTGTAGTTGAAATAAGATCTATAAAGGTGCTCAAAACACCTTCCTACACAGCGGTATATCACCCCGTCAGCGTGATTTTTTTGTACCCAGAATTTATGCTCTGGTGGCTCCGGCTACGCGAGTGCTGAATTATGGGGTGGAGTGCGACGAATAGCGCAGGCGTGAACCCGCGTAATAAGTCCGCCGACTGTGTACGGTTTTGAGCTCCACCCCGCCCCATCTCAAAAGTGGGGATTCAGTCTCATACACAGGAGCAACCACAATGAGTACATTACTCACTATCCCTGATGCCGCAGAACTTGCAGTACATACCATGATGGCACTTAAAGCCGCTGGATATGCAACTGCCGCTATGATTCCCGTTCACAAAAACACCTCAAATGAAGTCGAAAAAACGGAAGTGACCGCGCCAGAAGTCTACGTAGCTCCGGGCAAACAGTACGCCAACGCTCAGGAATCGCTGGCGCATCTGGTGCGCGAACTGAAAAACCCCGAACGCGACAACTATAACGAAACGCTGGACTTCACTTTTGCATCACTGGCGCAACTGCTGGATATGCTACGCGAGCCCATCTATCAGCATGGCCTGATGCTCAAACAGGAGTTTGAGAAAGGTGACGACCTTCCGCTGGAAATGGTGACAACCTTTATCCATATCCCAACCAGCACGGAAGTATCTTTCCGGCTCCCGGCCTTTATCAAAGAAGATAAGCGCCTCGACGAATGCCAGCGCGTCGGCGCGTCCTTCACCTATTTTCGCCGCTATGGTCTGCGTCAGGCGCTCGATATTACTGATGGTGATGACGATATCGACCAGGCAGACAGTAAACGCGAACGCCGTAAGGCCCGTTCTCTGAACAGCAGCCGCAAATGGAAACCGACCAAATCAGAACGCACAAAAGCAGAATCCATTCTGAATATGCTGGTCGCGGCTGGTGAATTCACTGGCAGCGCGGTAATCGCTCAGGCTAAAGCCCGTAACCCGTTTTTGCGTACACCGTCAGAAGTTGCAGAGGATGTTATCCATTCCCGCGACAATGCCAAAGATGATGATGCAATGGCCCGCGATACTGTGTTGCGCTATGGCCTGACGGATGAGCACTGGCAGAGTTTCTACAAACAGGATGGATTCTTTAAGGTAGACGGTGACGAACTTATAGACACCAGAACCGGCGAACACGTCAGCGCTGAAGTCGCTATGGATATTGCGGAATCCCTTTCTTCTGTTGCTATTTCCAGCGCGGATTCAAACGATGTGCATGATACCCGCGATATGTCAGCGCCAGTCGCCCGGACATTCATTCCTGACTGTACCCCGCTTGATGACGATGAAGAGGCTTTTGTTGCTGCTGTTGAAGCGGGCCACGATTCGGAAATTATCGAAATCGCCATGCGTCAAATGGAAGTTCATGTGTCGCACGGTCTGGATATGCGCTCAGTACACAGCGACACAAGCTATCACCGCCGTAACTGGTATAACGCCTGCCGTGAATTCTATACGCTGGCGCTGATGCGTGGTGATGTGAACTTTGAGGCGCTGGCAAATCCTGAAATGAAAGTTGCCCGCACCATCATGGATATCGTCGGCGCTGACGGCGATAACGAGGCCAGCGAATCCACCATTGCAGCCGCACAAGCACAACTCACCGTCGATGCGATGCAACAAAAGGTCGATATTGCGCAGGAAATCGCGACGGGCAACGCCGACACCGATATCAAGCTGCAACAGCTTCATGAAATTGCGCGTCGCTGCGATGCGTACACTGCTGGCTATATCGAAACCCTAATCCTTCATGTTGAAAGTGGTGGCTTCAACAATGAAATTCCGGCGTACATCCCTGAATCTGACCTTCCTTACTGATATGCGGGGTTCTCAACATGAAAACCGCACAGGAAAAGTTACAACGTCACGTTGAAAAGCAGCGTGAATACCAGCAGCGGGCCATAGCCCGTCAGCGCGACAAACAGGCATCCCCGGAATGGCGTCAGGCTCAGTACGAAAAACAGCGGGAGCGACAATCCCGCTATATTGAACGGGCAAAAAATAAACCTTGTGCGCGTGGATTGAAAGGCCGAACGCCCCGCGCCGCTGAACGCTCACTGATGGACAAAATCGGCGCTCTACCCTGCATTGCCTGTTACGTTCATGGGATTATTAACGATGTGGTCAGCCTGCATCATATCGAAGGGAGAACAGCAGCAGGCGCACACGCCCGTGTTTTGCCACTGTGCGACCATCACCACCAGCACGCAGCACCAGCAACAATACGCGCGGTTTATGCCTGGTTGATTCCGGTTCATGCTGATGGAACATGTGGAGGAAAAGCAGCGTTTGAAGCGCTAAACGGCACTCAGGACGATTTATACGCCCAATGCCTTGAAATGATAGCCTGACACTCTTACAACGCCACCATACACTATCTGGCGGCGTTACCGCTCGCCCGCTTTCTGTATCATCCCTTCCCCATCCGGTTAAATCGCACCTGTTAACAATCATGAGGTGCTTATGTCCGAAAATAATTATGGTGCGCTGATGATGAAATCGGCACTCAGCGCCAGTGTCGATATTGATTCAATTCTGTTACCCGGTATTTACCCTGTTTCAAGTGGGAACCCATCATCCCCAGATGCTAGTGGGGGAATATTGACGATCCGCCCAGGACTGACAAAACAACGTACTTTTTCATCTGAAAAGTTGATGACCGCAACCTCCTCATATGACTCCAGTGCACTTATGTGGTCTGAATGGTCTGTTCCAGTGTCCCGGCAAAATCTTTCCTCTAGCGCCTCCGAGCTAGGAGGGAGCTTGATAAACATTGATAACGCCACTGTGAGGGAGTTAGCAGAGAACAGCATCTTCAGGAAAATGACCCGGGCTGATATCAATACGATGCTCAACACCCCTGGTGCCGAGGTCAATGTTGAATACGCTTTACAGGCTCTTATCGATGAGGGTCACAAATCAATACTCTTTCCGCATGATGTTAAGGGCATTTATATTCTTGCTGGAAACGTCACCGTACCCGCCCCTGTAACGTTGATTTCATTTTCGCCGTGCGTTAAGCCATATACGATTACGGGCGATTCGTCGTTCCTCAATAAAGGCGCAGTCATTCGAAAAGCAGCGGGCGCTGATTATATTTTTGGGCCGGGAACCGTTCCCCGCTTTTACGGCCTGCTTCTTGACGGCAGGGACAGCAGCAGACCACTGTTTAATCAGCAAAATCAACCTCGCGGCGGGATACTGTTTAACTGCGGTGTTTATCGTTTCCTGTATGGCATTGGGAGTTACGCCTACACCTCTGTTCAGGTAGGTATGTCCTCTATTTGCTCAAACAATGATGCGGTTTATAACCTTATCGATTCACGCCTGATTAACTGCACCATTAACGCCAATATCCGGCATGGTGTTTATCTGCGCAACGGTGCCAATAACAACTTATTCCAGAATATTCGAAATGAATGGAATGGTGGTGTGGGATATCTGGCTGATGGCTCAGTCGGAAACATTATCAATGGTGAGTTGGTTGACCGTAACGGCTCGGCAAACTTTGCTGTGCTTAATGGCGGCGGATTCCTTATTGGTGATGTGTTCTCTCAGCGACCAGGAAGAACATCAGCAGTCGGATCCTCCTATAACACCCATTTTTATATGGAAGGTGAAGGAAGTTACATCATGCTGTCTAATGTTGTGACCCGAACCGGCATTGATGATGACGGTCAGGGAACCTTGACCCCCGAACGGGTGCTGACAACCGGCGGCGGCTCCACGGACATGACATTTGTCGCCACTGGGTGTGATTTGTCCGGATATACCCTTTCCGCGTTGCGGCAAATTACCACTGCCGAGAAAATGATTATCAGGGGAAATAAAGGCCTGGCTGACCTGATAACGACGGGTCTGTATCAGTTCCAGAATGGCAGAAACAATGTGGGGGGTGTTAAAAGTAATCAAGTGCTGACGTCAGGTGTTGGTGCTGTGCTGACCCTCAGTTTTCAGGAAACAGGACTGGCCGACCCAGCGACATCACAAGCTACGGTACCATTATGCAGGACATTGCTAATAGAATCTCTCACTTCCAATGGGGTACCGGGAAAATTCAGATTACCATTCCAGATAAGACGCGTTGTACAGACAGCAAATGTCGATTTGTACACATCAGAATCCCGCTCATCACCAACGGGTGCATATGCTGTCACTGGCGCGACAGGTGTCAATGTATCACTGTCCGTCAACAACGACGCCACGCTGACAACAATAACGCTCACCAGCGTTGACGGCATCGGGCGGTTCCTGCGCGTGACAATTCTGGACAACTAAGGGGGCATTATGAGTGATGCGTTTTTTGCAGAGTTAACCGAGGGGGGCGACATTCCCGCTATGTCGCCATTTGATATCTGGTATGAGGAATTATGTACTTATGCGCTTGAGCATGGCGGTCGCGCCCCTTACAAAATGGCGTATCTGGAACTATTCGAGCAGGGAATGACCGTGGAAAAAGCCTTTAATACACATTTATAAACCACCCGCCAGAAATGGCGGTTTTTTTATTTTTTCATGCTATTACTTTTATTTTTATTCCTGTGAACCTCCCATATTCCTATCCCTAATGTTTCACAAAACTCTGAAAGGTACTCCAGACTAGACCACTCGCGAATCCCCCCCCTTGCCGCCTCAATAAATACCACAGCATCACCATTCCTGTGGATCCCGCACAATTGCCACCGCCCATTACAGGTGCGAGTGGCAATGACTCTTGAAAACATTCCATTTTCGTAGAAATCTTTAAACGCTGGTTTTTTACGTGCTGTCGCTTTCATAAAAGACAAACCCCCGAATTGTTGATAACAAAGCGGGGAAATGTTGACACAAAATCAGAGAATGACTTTTTTTATTTCTCAGCGGTCACGACGCCTGGGCAATATCTCGGGCGGATGGTAAGGGATTACTGTATACCATTCCGCTGATAATTGGCGCTACATTCATCTGATTCTCATTCCTGCGCTTCAACGTGACGGATAGCGCCCTGTTTGTTTCCTGACTGGTTAGCGGATGTGTTGACAGTAGAATCACGGTTAACGGGATGACAACCATTCCAGACTGCTCCAGAAATCTGCGTTTGCCACCCAGCCTGTATACTGGTGTAACGCCGGAAACAGCCAGCCCCATAAAGTTTACCGGCACTGCATCTGTAACCGTCTTTGCGGGGCAAAAAATCACAGCTTTATCAAAGCCGGTCGCCGTTAGTTGTAACGCTGACAAGTCCGGTGGCGTCGATTCTGGCGCATTCTCTCCGTGGAATATCTCCAGATCGCACACGACGCGCTGTAACGGGTTTTGAAATTTAAGCGACCATTCGCCAGTCAGAAGCCCGCCAAACACGTCAATGGTGTGCTGAGGGTACGGAATACCGTTTATCGGTGCGCTACTGCCCCTGACTTCAGCAGGAAGAACCCAATCAGGCACTACAGCAGAGTCTATAATCTGTGCTTTCTCAAGGTCTGATATCGCAATTAGCTCATCTGGTGTTAATGCCATTATTTCCCCTTAGCCGTAAGAAGCTGGTCAATGTGTGTCGCCTGCGCGTACAGGTCGTTAAAAATGAAGTTAAGCTCCGCCACGTCAACCGGATCCCCTTCAATCAATTTTCCGCCTGCATTAATGTAAGTCGGCGCAAAGCCATCAGCCTGTTTCGCTGCCGATGGTTGTTTCTTGCTCGGATAAATGCCGCCACTTACAGGATAATTACGTGCAACGGTCGAAAATGTATTCATGGTGCTTCTACCCTGACTAAAAGCTCCTGATACTTTTTGTACAGGTCGTTAAGGATGTAATTCATTACCTGAGCGCTTATCCCGTCACCAAACACCAGATTGCCATTTACATCAAAGTAGGTCGGCGCGAACCCGGTAGCCTGCATTTCTTCTGATGGCTCTTGCTTGTTTGGAATATCAGCACCACCTTGCCCCGCGTAAGTTTTGTCAGTATTAGCCCAGCTATCCATTTGTCACCTTCATCTTTTTGACTGTTACAAGCGTGTTGAATGGCTCCAGAAGCTCATTTCCGTTAACCGTTTTCGTACCCTCTATCCGCGTCAACAGGGACTTTTTCGCGGTGACACGGATCCCTTTAGTTGCTGTGGCCATCACTGTTTTTTGCGTCCTCTCGTACTTGATGCCGCCCCATACAGCCGGAAAAGCATTACCGGGAAACATTGGCGCGTGGTGGGTGAGTTTGACGTTTGGAGGTGTGGCAGCGCTGTACACATCCCCGGCAAAGGTTGCCGCAACCAGTGTTTCCGGCAGTTCGATATCAGGAGCCATCGCACCACACTGGACGAAAACAGCGCGTAGCGGTACGCGGTTGAAAGCAGCACCAACAGCTCCTGTAGACAGTCCTACGCGGTTCAGGCGCAACCATGTAAGGCTATAGGCTAACTGGATGAATCCACCTACAGCGCGGCGTGACTGAAGCGAAACAGATTGCGTCCCTGCCCCCTGCAACAGGGCTATTATGTAGCTGTCATCGTCGCGGCCGTCTCGCGGTATCGCGAACCTTTCCCCCCATGCGTCAAGCAAAAGACCCGAAGAATCTGTAATTGAGAAACCTTTTTTCAGGTAGTCCAGCGCATCAACCATTCCCTGCTGGTTGGCCTTAATGCCGGAAACGAGGTCGATATTTCTCTGTAATCTGACCTTTGAGGTAAGGCGTTCAGTTGCCAGTTGCCCCGGTTTTTTAATTAATGGTTCCATTACGACACCACCACTGAAGTAGAATCCGTAACCGCAACAACGCCGCTACTTATGGGGACGGTTTTCCCTGTTGGTGATTCGGAAGTACCTACAGTTACCGTAACATCCGTCATCGTCGGAAAAGCCGTAACCAAACGGGCAGATATTTGCCCCGAAAAAACGTCACGCCCCATTTCAAGCTGTGAGAAATAACCAGTGATAACGCTTTTAGCTACGCTCTCGTAATCGTCGGGCTTGCCTGTTGTCTCTGTATCCCATGTATCACCAGAAACGGAAACATACACAAGCTGGAAGCTCTGGCGGGTGAAATACACTGTTTCGGTAGTCGTACCGTCAGTGGCTGTACCCGATGTGTTGCCGTAGAAACCGCACTCAGCCGCCGCCGCATCATATATTGCCTGCGCTATCGCGTCGCTATCACCACCAGCAACAAACACCTGAACAGACTTTCCCGGAAGACCATCAGCATCAGTCTCAATGCCTCTGTTGGTGTTAACAGTGACGTGGCTTACACCCGCAACCGCTAAAACGGCATTTTTTATTCCCGGTCTTGATGCGCTGACATTCTTTCGCCCTGCTTCCGCTGCTTCGAAAAGACGTTCTCTGTATTGCTCATCATCTTCTATTTCAAAGCCTTTACTACCGTTGGCAAGAATCAGAATGTCATCTGTTGCCACATAGCCGAATCGAACATCAGGAAACTCCGTATCGCTGTCATACCATGTCGTTGCGGGCATTCCGGTACGAACGATAGAGAAAACATCATCAGAAAATGAGAACTGGATGAGCGATTTACCATCTGCTGCATAAAGCAACACCCCGTAATCCGTTGAATATGTGGTTACTGACGTATCAGCGGCGGTGATGATGGGATAAAGCCTGGATAAAATAGAATCAGACGTATCGCCCGTCTGGTACTGCGTTGAATATGGCTTACCGTTGATGGATATGGTGAAGGTATTTCCCGTGGTGATAGCATCAGCTTTAACCTCCAGCACAAACCCGGTAGCACTTTTACCATTGGCCTGAATGCTTCCTGATGGCGACCAGTCACCAGAAATACCGGAGATAGTGAAAGTCGCACCAGACGCGATTACCTGCCCTGAAGCCAGCAGGTAAACCACATCGGCAGATGACCGGGTTAATCCATAGCGAGGAAGGTTAAAACCTTCGCCAATACCGTCAAGCTGGATGCCTTCGCCTGATGAAATGAAAAAACCAGCAAACGTCCAGCCGATGGCCTCCACTATATTCAGGTCATTTTCAGCGACAACCGCCATAACCTGACCAATCAGGGAATCACCGTCCGGGCTTATATCCCCCAGCAGGTCGCGCAATTTCTGGTAAATGTCGCCGCGCAGCTCTGGCAGTCTGGCACCGTGCCAGCCGCCATCATTAATTAATTCCACTTGTTACCTCCGTACTATCGGCACCGACATAAACCGCAAAGCGGATCGTGTAATCCCCCTTAACATCATTGATGGTTGTGGTTCTTGCATCAGTCACACCAGAAGTTCGCCGTGCCTCTGCGTTAATCATGTTCGATACAATCGAAACCGGCAGACGTGACGCCATAATGCCAGGTAACCACGGCAACCCCTGAGTTTCATCAAGCCACCACTCGCCGCGATTAGTACCTACGCGGATTTCTGCCTGCTGTGCAATGCCATCAATGCCACCATCCAACACCAAATCGCCATTTCGGAGAATGACTCCGCTTTCATCCTGCATAATGTCCAGCATCAGTAATTCATCCCCTCAACGAATGCCAGCTTTGAAACCCATACGAGGCAACGGCTAGTACCTACAGCCTCGACCCGCTGAACCTCGCCAACAGGGATAATGCGCCGCCCTCTGCATGTTGGCATTACCAGCGTCAGAGAGTCGCCAGCCTGCGGCCTCTCTGCGGAAATGAAACAGCCCTTTAAACCCTGTCGATACTGAGTTGTTGTGATGTTCATTCGGTGTGCATCCATTTTTCAACGTGGACGACCGTCACAGCAGAATCCAGCGACTCAATATCCAGCAGGTCATCAAGGTCAAAGCCTTCGCCTGCATCATTTAACATTTGCGCCATCGCCGCTTGATGCGGTAATTCAAACGGCAAATCGCTGTAAAATGGCATGTACTGGTCTTTGCTCTCCCTGCACGTCGCCATGACCATACACAGCGGCGCGTTAATCAGGGTGATGCACTCGACGCGCTCAACTACAAGCCCGGTTCGCTCAGTGATATTGATAATCTCGCCTTTGCCAACGGTTGTGCTGTAGTCACCCGCCATCAGAAAGCCACCGTTAGAAAGCGCGATTTGTGCCGCATGGTCATTTAATTTCATGGTTTTTTCCTTATGTCGGGGCGTCGGTCTGACTGCCCTCACCGTTTTCTTTATGCGTGTGAGAATTGAAGGACTTACCACCGCTGATGTGGTCAGCGGCTTTGCTATCGCCGGTTATGGTGACGCTGCCGCCAAAGTCAGCGTTGCCGCCACCTTCAGCGCCCTGACTGATGGATCCCGAAATCGTCAAATTCCCGTTTATGGTTGTCATTGGCGCTGTCATATCGATACCGCCCGGCGAGTTAACGGTCATTTTGTTGCCCGTAAATTCGAAAGTTGCGCCTTGCCCGGTATCGCCCTTAATGCTTCCGTCATCCCATTCAATAAAGGCGCTACCGCTGAATACTCTTAACCCCGCTTTATCCGGCATCTGGTGACTGGCAACGTCTGAAAACCCACATATAGCGATGGCGCTTGAAATGGTCTTATGGTCTGGCTCATCGCCGTCACCATGCGAAAGAGCGATAAGAAGACATTCATCCCCCGGAGAAACTCGCCCGCTAACGCCTGACTTACCGCTATCCCAGACGAGCGAAACTAAACGAACGTTTTCAACAGCCGGATAAGCAATCGGCTCTGAGTTGTCACCGAATATGCGTTTTGGGGATGGCTGGACAGTTGCCCGCCCGCCGCTGACGGAAACAATCGTTGCCTCAAGCGAAAAAAGCGCTGAATTAAGCGCATGCTCAACAATGGCCTGAATCTGGCTACCGGCTCTCATGCAATGATTCCCTCCCATGACGATGACCACGCCTGACGGTCGCGGGTACTAAAGCGATGGGAAATCTTCTTCACAATAACCATCCAGCCTTCGCCCATTGATGGAGACGAAAGCTCTACCTGCTCGCCTATCTCAACCCCGCCATAAAGCAATGATTCCCACGTAACAGCCTCAATAACTCCCATCTGGCGGCGAGCACCTTTTGAGTAGTCAACTTGTGAGCCCTTCGGGGGCCAGACATAGGTAGTTATGCTTTTGTCATGCTTCTTCTGGATCTGCTCTTTTTCGGTAGGGTTCTTTTTCTTCGTGCGCTTCGGGGAGTGAATCTTCAGAAGTGGTGCGCCAAGCAAGCCTGTTTCAGGAGAGAAAACAGCAGCTCCAGTAAGAATTGAATCACCGGCAGTGACAATGATTGACTGATACTGAAGCGACCAGTTGGCATTAACTGGCTTGCAAAGGCTGGTCAGCACATCGCGGGACAATGCCGCAGCGCTGACGCTTTTAGCCAGGGTAAGAGAGGAAGCTGATTTAGAGAACTGACAACCCAGCCCCATATCGGACGCTACCTGTAAAACAGCATCTTTAAGGCTCTGACCTTTGCGAAACGTGCGCGATGTTACGCTGGCCCGGAACGGAATCAGCGCTTCGTAGACTTTCATTTTCAGGCCGTAGACCTCGTTAGGCTTGATAGTTACGGCGCTGATAAGTTCGCCCTGAAACAGGGTGAACATTCCTTCATCTAAATAGCCAGCGGCAACGCTGACGGTTGACCCAGCCTGAGCGATTGCGTTCTGCGTCTGTGGTGTTAAACCCCATAACGTTAAATCAGCCTCGTTTGGCTCTTTTTCATCGTCACGCACAGACGAGAAATCAACGTCCACATCAGTAATGTGGATCGTCTCTCCATCTGTGCAGTTAACGGTTATTTCGAACTGACGCCCGTAAGCCATGAAATCACCTCCTTTATATAGAGGTGATTTAAAGGCAATGGCCTGACTAATTACAGAAACGGCACCAGCGGTAATGCGTGTCAATATTATGCACAAGGCTAAATCTGTGGATAAGCAGCATAAAACTACCCACCTGCACGATTTATGTTGGTGGTCAATATCGCCCCAATCCCGCTTCACCACTCACTTTCAATGTGGATAACATTTAACGTGCCAACATGAATGTTTGATATTTGTTGCTTTTGTTATGCTCAGTTTTAACGCAATGAATATGTAACAGAACAAACATAATTAAACGGGCAAATATTTAACCGTTATCAAACACCAGTAAAAAGTGATAGATTCCTGCAATCGCTGGTGGAAACAAGCCTGAGCGCGATTTTATATTTTCTCCCAACCCACATGCTTATGCTTTCCCCCTTTCTGCCAACTCATAACAAACCCATGTCAATACGTTAAATTAACTGGTCAGATGAGATTGCAGAAACATTTCCGGCGAATAAAACAGTAAACCCCACCAAAAATAACGTATCAAATTGATTGTCATGGAATTAATGAAGATGGCAAATGTTCGGCTTTGTTTCATGCTGAAACATTTTTAAATAAAATGGCTTTAATTGCCCTCTTTTTGGTCTTTTACTCATGCTAACACTGAATGTCCAACCTTATATATCCGTTTGCCTCACAACCATAATGCTATGATTCGATTAATGAATTATTCCCTTAAATTTTTTTAGATTTCCTGAATGCAAAAACGCAAGGTATTGACGCCAAAAACCTAGCCACCTTTGAATAAAAAACAACCAAAATAATGTAAGCCATTGAATTTTAATCGTTAAATTTATTTTATGTTATTTTTATTAAAACGCGACCTTTATCATTTACATAATCATAATTTCATGATGCACACAAAACTATCCACATAACATTTATTTAACTTTATCGCTACCTGATTTAACATGCATTATGTTGTTTTTTTGTTAATGAAAACTTAACCTTTCACTTACATTTTTTGACTGCAATTTTCAGGCATAAAAAAACCCGGCATTTGCCGGGCTCGTTTTTGTCGTCTGCTGTCAGACCATACTACTGAATGCCGCCTCCACTTCTGACGGGCTAAGTGTCGCAATATCCTGATAAAGAGAAATCGCCTCCTGTGTTGTTTTCCGTCCGCCCATCAAAACCTTATCACCACTGCGATTAATCATTTCCACGCGGTAAATATCAGGCTTCGCTTTTAAATTGGTTCGTAGCTGAAGCAATTTAAACTGACAACCTCTCGGATACTTCTTTTGATACATAACATCATTATCTTTTATCGCTGAATTAACCATGCCTTACCCTTTAACCTGTAAATATTCTTCAATCGAATTATATAAAACTCGCCTCATTGCCGCGAATGGTGGAGATTGCAAGTAAACACTCGGAACGTCCTTCACCGTGTGATTTAATATCAATTCTGTTGCAAGATAATCCTCACCACGTACGGCGGCGGAAGTTCTAAATAATTTTCTTAAATCATGGCAGCGCCATTTAATCCCGGCACGGGAAATCGTCGTTACAAGCGTGTTGTACTTTATTTCTGACTCACCTATCACGCCTAGCCACCCATCAATTAAAGGAATGTATTTAACTGGCAAAGGTAAAAGCAAATCGGAATGAGTTTTAGTCTCGCGGTCAGGAACAAACAACCTCCCACCTGAAATAATTGATGATGGAGATAGTGAAAGCGTTTCTGTTGCCCTCATCCCAAAACACAGCATCATACGGGCTGCGGCCCTGTATGGATCCCGCAAAGACTCAATATCGCGCACTACCATAGAATACTCGTCAACGCTTACGCGGGCTGGCCTGCTCAATGCCCTATGACGCTTTATCCGCTTTCCTATAGCTCTTGCCGCTGTACGCATGGCATCAAGCATTCTACCCAGAGAACCCGGCGCGGCTGGCTTAAACTTAATGTCAGCATGAATCACCCAGGCTACAACCGCCGCAACGCAATCTATGCGCTGGCGAACCGTAGACGCCGCCAACCCATTATCAATGCAACGGTCAGCATATCTTACCCACGTATCAGGTACGCTCGCAGCGCGTACCCCAAGAGATAAAACAGGCTCCAGCATACGGACGGCATGACGTTCGTTAATAATTGTTTTTTCACGCAAACTGACCGCCTGAGCGCGGCGGTCAACCATTACCAGTAAATCACTGAGCATCCTTACCCCCTGACAGCCAGCGCTGTACGGATGGCATTAGCAACAGCTGCATAAAATTCCGAATCTTCATACTCCTGCTGTCCGGCCCACTCAAATATGACGGCGGTAAACTTCATATTGCTGATGACGGTCGATGTAGCATCGCTGCGGGTATATAGCGAAACCCAAACCCCCGGCTTCACAACCTTACTCTTTACTACACCCAGCGCCGGAATCACGCCCCTGATGGCTGAAGCATGACGTTTAGCGGTATCTTTGTTCACTCCCTCCCGCTCACTACGTTCTGCCACCAGCCTTAACCCTTCTTCTATCAGGTCACGTGACAAACGGCGCTCGCTTCTTTTGGTCTTAATTTTGTCCATTTGAATCACCTTTTATTATTATCCAAGCTGTTGCGTTAGGACTTAAACGTACCTCAGTAACTAAACCACGTGAGGCCATATTTTTTAGCTTTTGGCGAACGTCATACTGAAGAATTACCTTGTCAGGATGTGCGCGGCATACAGCCTCACGTATGAAGCTGGTATGCATTTTCTGGTTTTTTAATTCCGGGCTAGACCATCGCTGGAATGCCTCGATAATGTCTTTATCGGTAATGATATAACGGCGCATTAATTCCCCGAGGAAAAGTAATAAATAGCTACTGAAATAGCAGGCAACCAGAAAAATATTACACAGAACAAACAGGCCCACACGGTTACACGCCAAAAACCACGATAATTAGTATCTTCAATGTGCTCTCTGGTTAATTTGCTGGTCATTGGTTGGCTCCAGGCATATTGATATGAGCAGTAATGTTTCGGCCACAGTCGCAGCAGTAGATCACCTTCCCGCCACGAATACGGCGGTTGTGTTGGCCTTCAGCGTATGTTCCGTCCCATTCATAAATCTGTTTGAAGTCCACTATTTCTTTCGTGTGGAATCCGTTATCGCCGCCGCAATGCGGACACGATGTTGGGTTTTCCTTAGCCATCTACTCAGCCTCCACACACCGGAATCCAGCCAGACGAACTTGCCGCTTAGCGAGCGTAATTGCTTCCTCATACGCCTTTTCTGTCTCAGTCCAGTAGCCGTTTGTTTTCGGCAGTTGCACCGGATTAGCCAGCTTTGATTTCAGCTCAGCGATGCGCTTTTCAGCCGCATCCAAGTCGTCCCCTAATTTCTGTGCCATCTGGAACCAGTTAGCGCGTTGCTCTTCCTTAAGCTCCAGCGCCTCTACCAGCGCGAGGATATGTACAGTATGTATCGCCATATTGAACTCTCCGTGTTCGTTGGCTTTCTCCGCTTCCGATTTCATGCTCTGCGCCAGTTCGGTGATATCATTTTTCATGGTCATTTTTTTGCCCTTTCCTCTGTGATTGGAAAGTCAATACCAATACGCAACACTGCGGCTGTATTGAAAATCAGCCCCATACGTGGCGTTGCCTCCAGCCCTTCAATGCGCCGGATAGTGGATCGCATAACTGAAACCAGCGTGGCAAATTCGGTTTTATCCATTCCTAACTCTCGGCGTAGAGCACCGCTAACAAGCAGGTCTGTTAACTGTCCGATGGTCATACGGCGCTTTTCTGCCATGACCTTTTTTACTGTTTCATTCGACATAAAAGCCCCTTATGTAATGCTTACTACGTACTGGTTATCACCCAATTTGAAAGCGTGAATGGCGGTTCGTGATGCAACCCAACCATCATCACCGCGCAAAAGTAACGGGATTGTTTGTCCTCTGTTAATGAGTCTCTCAATTGCTCCGGCTGCGCTTATATCGCTTTCGGTATTAATAGCTATTGCTCGCTGCTTACCCCTACAAATGTCGATCTTTTCAGATCCACTCAAATATTTTGTTATCGTTACCTGCCTAATTTCCACCGGGTTTAAAATGAGGTTTTCAATTGCGTGTTTATTGGTTACACGATGCGGGTTTTTATAGATAACTTCTCCGGTAATGCTCCCGTTAGCCATTAACCAGACGATATCTTTTAACAGATAATGATTACCCTGAATTAATACATGTTCTTCACCTTCCCGGATGCGGATATATGCCGGGGTTCCCTTTTCACCCATTCCTTTGCGTGACTTGCGTAATAACTGACCATCACGATATTCGAAAAGCTCATGACATTTGTGATAAAGCCATGCCTGATTGGTTTCATCACCAGTGTGACCGGCCTCATTGATGATATCTGCAAACGGCGCAACATCACCCTCAGCAATGGCTCTAAGCGCGGCTCGCATAACATCAGGGAAAAGAATCTCCTGACTGGTGATTCTTTCCTGTGCTCGATGATACATATCTTCATCACCACGAAACTGAATGACTTTCTGGTTTTTTTTCATTATTAATTCTCAATAAGTTGAGGTGCTACATACACCCCTGTGCTTAATGCACTATGGAAGGCATTAGCCAACCGACAGGCGTTTATTTCCTCTTTCGTCATTGCTGGTCGAGGTTTTATAGCCTTTTTCTTCTCAGGTCTTGCCGATTTGAGAGCGCGAGTAATGGCCCCGCTTACAAAAAAATTCTTCTGTGCGTTCTTCAGATGATACAAATATTTTCCCGTCGCCTGACATTTGATCTTCTCAATTTCTACGTATGGCGAGCGGAACATATTCCAAATTCTTCTGGCAATGTTCTTTGCTGTTTGTTTTTTAAATTTGGCGTTTACTTCCTCCCGAATTTGGCTCATAGACAGCCTGCGACCCTGCATTATTTTGACAAGGTCTTTAGCGGTTACATTACGCTTCAGGTTGCTATAGGCCAGCATGAGAGATTCGCGGAAATACTGACGCGCCGAACCACCGAAGGTATCAGCGCCCTTTCTTGCCAGTTCCCACGCATGACGAAATACCAGAGCAAAATCGCGCATGATGCCCCCTATGCGTGTTTAGTTAGGATTTTCGGATGTGTGGCAATGAATATGCCGTGATTTTCTCCATGCGGCGCTACGTGAAAAAACAGGCCGCGACGGGAGATTTCAGAGAGGATTTTTGCGATTCGCTCAGGTAGAGCCTGAACATTTTGACGCGGGGAAATACTGGAGACTTCATCACCGAAAAGGTGAGCGACGTTATCGCCCTCACCTAATCGGTAACAAATCAGGAGTAAAGCACTAACAACATGCTGTGTATTGCTGGTTTTGGTTAACTTTACGCCAAAAATAGCCATGATATTTACCCACTAAAATTGTGGTTACTCAATCATGGCCTTTTGCAATGTATATTATGTTAAATGCAATGTCGTACTCAATAACGTCATCTTTGATAGCTGCCTCTTCCCACATCAACACTATGACCGTCATTCCTTTCATGCACGTGAATGCTGCGCTATAAGGCAAAATGTTCGAGGTGATAAATCAAGCATGGCTTTTAACAATCACTTCGCCCACTACAGCCTGTTCTCCTACAGTAAAAGCCAGGGAAATTCATTCAGCCACACCTGTTGCTTGTACTATCCGGCATATCTTACTGCTGTTGCATTTTCTGACCGAACGCGTCACGGGATGCCAGATGAAATGCTCATTTGATAGCGCGCCGCCTGCAGTGTGTATCAACCGGGCTTGATCAGCCACAGACGTGATTATCAAAAAGATGCCAGCTTCGTTTTCCGCACTCAAATGGCGAGTGCCATCGCGACCATAAACAGAACCGCCAGCTGAAGTTGAATGGTGTACTGAAGCCCAACGCAGCCGGCTTCCATGTTGACAGGCTCTGCCTCACCTCCCCCTTCCCTTGTATCTGGTGATTAGCTACCACCAGGGAGCACCTGACTACAACATATCGCAATTCCGTTCATCGCCGAAAAAGCATAAATGCTCTCTCGGGCATTTATGCTTTTATATCGGGGTCAGAAAGATTTGTTATGTTTCATCTATGAATGATACTCGAGCCACTATTCATCCAGCTGAACTGCTTATACTTTTACAGATGAATACAACACATAGTGGATTAGCTTTCACGCTTTGCCATCATCAATGCCAGATCAACGAGACGATTAGAGAATCCCCATTCATTGTCGTACCACGCCAGAATTTTGACCATATTACCGCCAATCACCAGCGTTGATAGACCGTCGATAATCGACGAGCGTGGGTCTCCCTGGTAATCGCTGGAGACGAGCGGTTCATCGCTATAACCCAGGATCCCTTTCAGAGGTCCCGCTGCGGCGGCTTCGCGAAAAGCATTGTTCACCTCTTCGACCGTCACATCTCGCTCAAGCGTGACGGTGAGGTCAACAATGGACACCACTGGCACAGGGACGCGTAGCGAGTATCCCGTTAAACGCCCATCCAGCTCAGGAATAACTTTACCCAGAGCCTTCGCTGCGCCGCTGGAGTAAGGCACAATCGACAATGCGGCGGCGCGAGCCCCGCGCAGATCTTTTTCCGGCTGATCGTGCAGCGCCTGGCTGTTGGTGTAGGCATGGGTGGTGTTCATCAGACCATGCTTAATACCGAAATGCTGGTGCAGGACCTGTGCAGCAGGTGCAAGACCATTGGTGGTGCAGCTTCCGTTGCTGATCACGTAGTGTTTATCCGGGGAGTAAAGGCTCTCATTAACGCCCATCACAATGGTTAAATCATCGTTTTTACCCGGGGCAGAGATAATCACGCGCTTGGCGCCACCGCTGTGGATATGTACAGCAGCCTTTTCACGGTCCGTGAATAATCCTGTAGCCTCAATAACGATGTCGACTTCACACTGACGCCACGGAATACTGGCCGGGTTGCGTTCACTGAATACGGTAATGGGTTTACCATCAACAACAAGCCCCCCTTCACCCGCGGTGACCTCTGCATCCAGCTTACCGAGAAGCGAGTCGTATTTCAGCAGATGCGCCAGCGTTTTGCTGTCCGTCAAATCGTTGATTGCCACAATTTGAATATCCGGATTATTCAGTGCTGCGCGCAGTACATTGCGTCCGATCCGGCCAAAACCGTTAATACCGACCTTTACCATAATTAACTCCTTATCGATTATCGCTGGAGTCAGAGTAGGACGGACGGGTTATGGCGTAAATGACAAAAAAGGATCACTTTACGCCATTTTGCGACAGTGAAATCGTTGACGATATTCACCTGGAGTGAGGTTAAGCTGTTTCTCAAACAAGCGTCGCAGGTTAATACTGCTGCCAAATCCCGTTTGCTCGGCGATACGATCCAGCGTCTCGTGAGTCTGCTCCAAACGCTGCCGCGCGGCGGCCAGGCGGGCTTCCGCGACGTACCGCGCTGGCGAAGCGCCGGTTTCCCGGGTAAAGACGCGGGTGAAATTTCGCGGACTCATGGCGACTTTTTCCGCCAGCTTATCTACGCTGAGGTCGGCGGTGAGGTTTTCGAGCAACCACGCCAGCAGATCGTTAATCGGGCCCTGGGTGGCGGTCTGCTGAAGGTTATAGCGGCTAAACTGCAGCTGGCCTCCCGGGCGACGCAGATACATGACGAAGTCCTGGGCGATATCGCGCGCCAGGCTGAAGCCATAGTCTTCTTCAACCAGCGCCAGCGTAAGATCAAAGCCGGAACTGACCCCGCCAGAGGTCCAGATATGTTCGTCCTGAATATAGAGCGGCCCGCCCTCGACGCGGATCTGCGGGAATTCCGCCTGCATGGTTTCCAGCAGCTTCCAGTGGGTAGTGGCCCGTCTGCCGTCCAGCAGTCCGGTTTGCGCCAGCAGCATCGCACCGCCGCAAATGGAGACTATGCGGCGGGCATGGGGAGCGGCAAGGCGCAACCAGTCAACCACTGCCATCCCCTCCTGCGGGTTTTGACCTCTGCCGGTAATCATGATGGTATCGAGGGGCTCGCGAGGGTCAATCTCATGCAGACGATGGTCAGCCAGCAGATTTAAACCTGACTGACCATGGATAACCTGATGCGGTTGAGTTGTCGCTAGCTTGACCTGGTAGCAGATTTCCCGGGCACCTTCCGGGTGCAGGCGGTTGGCCTGCATCAGAATGTCAGCAATACCGGCGGATTCAAACAGCATGCCGCCATCGGGTACAATAATAAGTATCTTTTTCATGTCCTGAAAAGTAATCTTTTTACAGAATAAGTCAACAAAAGGATGTAAAAACCTGAAGGCTCGGAAAGAGTGGTTTCATACGTGCCTTCAGTTTCAGGGAGATGAACGTTAAACAGGTAGATTTTGCCTCACAGTACAGGCAGCATCACTTTGACAGGACATCACGAAGGTAGAATCTCAATCGTGGCTGCCCTGGCGCGTATCCCTGTCATTGCGGAAACATAGCTGCTGCCGGAGTACTTTTTCAGGTAAGCCTGATCAATTTTACTTTCAAGCTCAGGGTCCGAGGGTTTTGCGAACAGTACGTCGAATTCCTGTCCGATAGCCAGTATCTTACCTGCCTGCTGGGACAATGCAGCCTGATACCATTTTGAACGGATACCACTATAGGCTCGGACGAAAAGTCGGTTGTCCACCTTCACTTCCCATATCCATGTCGGCGTACCGGTCGTATTCATATCGGGATGATACGGTGCGATTTTCAGGTCGTCGGCCGCATCTATTCTTGTTAATACTTCAGGGTTCCAGTACATATACCTCTCCTCTTTCATATGCGGTTGCTTTTTTCTGTCGCAGGATTAACTCGATAATATTCGGAAATTAATATCGCATCAGGAATTAGTGCCAGCTTTATCAGTAACAATAGAATACCCAACACCCCATGCTAAGAGAGCAGTATCTGTCGTTTGTCCCACAGACACTGCATCTGAAAACACCGGACGGTGCTATGGCTTATTTATTAAGATTTTTGTTGAAAAATGCAGTGATGTTATCGAACGGGATCTTGTCCATACGATCATATAAATCAACATGGGTAGCATTTTTTACAATCAGCAGCTCTTTTGGCTGATTTGCCGCTTCATAAGCCGTTTTGGAGAAGTAAAGCGAATGCGCCTTTTCACCATGGATGAACAGGATCGGGCGCGGAGAAATTTCCTTAATATAGGTCATGAGCGGGAAATTCATAAAGGCCATCGGCGTTGTCACGGACCATGAATTGCCAGAGTTGACGGCTCGGGGATGATAGCCGCGTTTAGTCATGTAGTAGTCCGCATAGTCCACGAGGAACTGTGCTTCACCGCCCTTCAGTTTATTATAGGCTGGCTGGTATGCCGGTTTGCCGTTTGCTGCATCTTCCCAGCGTTGAAGACTCATCTTCTCCAGCGCCTGCTCGCGTTGCTCCGGTGTTACGCTGTCATTGTAGCCTTTTGACATTACGCGGCTCATATCATACATGGTGCTGGCAACGACCGCTTTTACGCGCTTATCCACGGCAACAGCGTTCAGGGCAATCCCCCCCATGCCGCAGATACCGATGACACCGATACGTTCACGATCCACATAAGGTTGTAGTCCCATAAAATCGACTGCAGCCATAAAGTCTTCGGTATTGATATCGGGTGAAGCAATATTGCGGGGTTCACCACTGCTTTCACCGGTATAAGACGGATCAAATGCCAGCGTCACGAATCCGCGCTCTGCTAAAGTCTGAGCATAGAGACCCGAGGCCTGCTCTTTTACCGCGCCAAAAGGCCCGGAAATAACAAGCGCAGCAAGCTTCTTGTTCCCGCGATCTTTTGGAAGATACACATCTGCGGCCAGCGTAATGCCGTAACGGTTTTTAAAAGTAACTTTTTGATGATCCACTTTTTCGCTCCTTGGGAAAGTTTTATCCCACGTCTGAACCAGACGGCCTGAAGAATCTGCTGTGCCTGGTGCAGGCTGGGCCACCGCAACTTCTGTTGAAATCAGAGCCATCGCTCCGGCAAGGAGTGCGCCATTAAAAAAGCGCGTCGAAGATATTAGCGTCATGATATTAAAACCTTTCATTGGATATTGAGGGACCTATTTCAGACAACATGCATGAGTATTTCAGTTACAACTTTCGGCCGGTAATCACTGGCGATACCAAACGCTTTGACATTGATCTGGACGTTCTCAACGATAGCGGGCAGATCTGCTTCCTTGATGTTCAGCTGTTCAAGACGTGTTGGCGTACCAATTTCTTCAAACCACTTCTCAAGCGCAGCGATGCCGTCGTGGCAGTTAAAAAATGGCTTAAACCTGAACGGGTTAAATTTGCTCGCGGTGAACCCTGATTTCAGGACACTGCCTCATTTCAGAGTTATTATTTTGAATGTCTTTAATAAAAGGTGTTATTAAAATACTCTGCATTATTTGCCTGATCCTCTGAACCTAATCTCAAAGCGTGTATTTCAGTTTTCATAGCTGCTAAGTTGATAACCTCAAAAGAGGTCAAAAGTGTGGGGCATTACAGAATGATTCCTGACAAATCGGTTGAAATACTGCTGGGTGAGCTATCGAGGGATATTGCACAGCGCACACCCGGCACCGGCGATTTCCCTACCGCCGTAGAAGGGCTCGAATTGTTTCGCCGAAACGAACCCGCTCCCCCGGTAAGCTGCCTGGTCCCTCCCAGTATCGTTCTGGTGGCCGATGGCGCGAAGATCATGTGGGTTGGGGGTGAACCTTATGAATATAATGCGGAAAAATTCCTGATTACCTCTCTTGACCTGCCGGCCAGTTCGGAAATATTGCAGGCTTCGACATCCCAGCCCTGCGTCGGCGTAGCCTATAAGCTTGACCAGCGCGTGCTAATGGAATTAATTGCCCAGGGAAGCCTGCCGCCGGTCAAAAAACGAGACGCGGGAACGAGTGTCGGGATAGGTACTATTACCGATGCTTTGCTGGAGCCTTTCTGCCGTCTGCTTTCTTTGCTTGACGAACCTGAAGCCATTCCTGTTCTCGGGCCGCTGATCCAAAGAGAGATACACTACCGGCTTTTGATGAGCGATCAGTCCGATCATCTCAGACAGATTGCAGCAGTCGACGGCCATGGCTACCGTATCGGTAAAGCTATCGACTGGTTAAAGACCAATATTGCATCACCTTTACGCGTCGAGGAACTGGCAAGTCGGGTGCAAATGAGCACGCCCTCTTTCCACCACCATTTCAGGCAGCTTGCGGGGATGAGCCCGCTACGGTATCAGAAATGGCTGCGCCTCAATGAAGCCAGGCGACTGATGCTGAATGAACATTACGATGTCACCACAGCAGCCTATGCGGTCGGTTACGAAAGCCTGTCCCATTTCAGCCGGGAATATACGCGGATGTTCGGGGAATCGCCCAAGAGGGATATTACTGAACTGAGAAAGTCAGCGGGTAAGCTTTAATCAATTCTGAACCGCCTGTACCATGCCTGGTCTTCGATATCCCCCGGCACGTGAGTCGAATACCCGGAACTTTATCCCCGCCCTGAGGGACGGGGTTTTACGACGCGCTGGTTAGTGACAACGTCACAGCAGCGCACTAAAGATGCTCCTCTTCATCCAGAGAGATCACCTGAATGCCAGCATTACGATACGCCTGAACGTCATCAGGCAGACGATCCACCACTACGGTGTCAATGCGATCTGCTGCGGTAAATTGGGCAAGCGAGGTGTTATTCAGCTTGCTATAGTCGCAGACAATAATCACCTGACTGGCGTGTTCCACCATGCCTCGTTTCGTTTCTGCCAGCATGATATCGGCCACGCAGGCGCCGTGTTTCAGCGACAGCGAATTGGTGCCCATAAATGCTTTATCGACGTTTAGCGTGTCGAGAATGGAACGTCCGTTGATCGCCACCACGCAGTGGTATCCCTTCTTAACGATCCCCCCGAGCAGAATCGTTTGAATCGAGGGACTGGCCTCAAGCTCCCGGGCGATTTGGTAATCATTGGTAACCACCGTGACGTTCTGTCTGTCACGAATATTGCGCGCGATATGCAGCGTCGTGGTACCGGTATCCAGCACGATTATATCGCCATCCTCAACCAGCGCCGCCGCGCGCTGGCCGATCCGTTCTTTCGCGCTGAGATTGACAATTTCGCGGGCGTCCGATGCTTGTTCGAAGCTCGCTCGGGTACGAAGAACGGCTCCGCCATGCGTTCGGGTCAGCAACCCTTCCTCTTCCAGCTGGCGGAGATCGGCACGAATGGTAGCGCCAGATACATTAAAGACGTCACACATCTCAGAAACAGCAACTTTGCGTTTTTCCCTGAGAATACCGAGTAACTTCTCCTGTCTTTCTTCTGCAAACATTCTGCCTCTCTCTTTTTTACAGCTCGTTACGCGCGTCGCGGCGCTGGCTTACCTTTGCGTATCAGTCGGGTCCTACGCTGAGCGCATCCAGCCTGTCGTATAAGGCAGCGGATTGCCGGTACAGCGTATCAAAAAGCTCGCAGCAGGCGTGGTAATAATCCCGCAGACGGGGATCCGGTGAGATCAGTTTGTCGAACTGCACCGTTTGCCGCACGCCGCTGGCAAAATCGGCGTACAACCCTACGCCAACCCCGGCGATAATACCGCATCCGGTGACGCCATTCTCCTGATTACGCGTAGATAATATCGGCAGATTGTACGCCGCGGCTTTGATTTCAAGCCACAGCGAGCTGCGCGCGCCGCCGCCGGAAGCGATCATTTGTTGCGGATACTGCCCGCACTTCTGCAGCTGCCGAAGATTGCGCCAGGATGCAAAGGCCACCCCTTCCAGAACTGCGCGGAATAAATGACCGCGGCGATGCTTGCGCTGCAGGCCAAAAAACTGTGCCCGCGAGTTCGTGTGTTCGGCCAGACGTTCTCCCGTCAGATAGGGAAGAAACAGCAGCCCTTCTGCCCCCGCCGGCACCGCCGCCGCTTCCTGTAAAAGCTGTGGATGCGTAATCTGGTTATCGGCAAGTGCCAGCCGCGCCCAGCGAACGGCATCGCCGCCGGCGTCGAGGATCGTAAATCCGCCCCAGGCCGCGTTGGCAAGATGAAGATTATTAACCAGCGTATGGTGTAACGGCCGCGGCGACACCACCGTCATCAGCGTCGACGTGCCGGTTGAATCAGACGCCATCCCCGGTTCATACACACCCGAGCCCAGCAGAGAGGCCGCCATATCCGACGTCCCGGCAACCACCGGGATACCCGCCGGCAGGCCCGTCAGGTCGGCTGCGCGCTGCGTCACCTGGCCGATGATGTCGCTGGAAAGTTTAAGCTCCGGGAGCTGATCGACCCGCAGACCAAACGTTTCGCAGGCTTGCGAAGACCAGCTACGGGTTTCGCTGTCCATCAGGAAATAGCACGACGCTTCGCTATAATCGGTCGCCATGGCACCGGTCAGCATGAAATTAATATAGTCCTTCGGCATTAATACTTTGGCGAGCTGCGACCAGCGATCCGGATGATTTTCGCGCCACCAGGCTAACTTGAAAGCGGGCCATGCTGCCGCAGGCGGATTATTCAAATGCGCCAGCCACTTTTCCCAACCTTCGCGCGCGTTAAAGGCGTCAACTTGCGGCTGGCTGCGCTTATCATTCCACAGCAACGCCCTATCCTCCACCAGCTCGCCACGGTCGTCCAGAAGGACGGTGCCATGCATCTGTCCGCAAGCACCAATAACCGCAATTTGCGCTGCCGTTTCAGGATAGCGGTAAAGCACCTCGCGTATACAGTCGCAGGCGGCCTGCCACCATAAAGACGGGGCCTGTTCTGACCAACCTGCACGCGGCGTGGTTTGCTCATACTCTCTTTGCGCAAAGCCGATCATCGCGCCGTCAATGCGCACAATAGCGGCGCGGGTACTGCCAGTGCCAACATCAATCGTGAGTATTTTATCTTTCATCACTAACTCCGGTGACGTCTTAAGGCGGGCCACCAGGCCCGCGGTCTCTCAGTTTAATCGGCGTTCAGCTCGGGAAAACGTTCCGGGTGCTGCTCCAGTTCAGCCAGCACCTTGGTTACCGCGCCATGGCTCATGCCAAAGCGGCGCACGCCAAGCTGGTACAGCGCACGCACCGTGGCCAGATCGCGAATGCCCCCGGCGCCTTTGATATCGATTCGGCCTTTAAGCTGGTCGGCGATGATGCTGACTTTTTCCACCGTGGCGCCGGTGGGCGCCCAGCCGGTAGAGGTTTTGACCCACTTCATCCCCACCTCTACGGCAATTTCGCACACGCGACGAATCTGCTCCTCATTAAGATAGTGCGTTTCAAGGATCACTTTGGCCGGTACCGGGGCGGCGGCTTCCACAACGCGGCGCAAATCTTCGCGCACATAGTCATAATCGCCGGAGAGCACTTTGCCGATATTCACGACCATATCCACTTCCCGAGCGCCGTCGGCAATCAGCTGCCGCACTTCCTGAACCTTGGTATCGGTGGTATGCCCACCGCCGGGAAAGCCGACCGGACCGCCAATCATCACCTCTCCCGTACCCTGCTGCGGCAGCAACGTACTGAGAAAGCGCGTCCAGCAAGGCAGTACGTGGACGGAAATAATGTTGTATCTGGCAGCCAGCTCGGCGCAGGCGCGAACATCCGCTTCGGTACTGGTGGCCTGAACTGCGCTCAGATCAACTAAACGTGCAAAACGACGGGTTGTTTCATTCATGGTCTTATCCTGTCCTTTGTTTTTAATTGCTTTCATTTAATGCTGATATTTGGCTTAAATCCATTTAAAAACGCATTAAATGAAAATAACGTGATCAAATTAGCATTTTTTTATTTTCATTTGTTTTTAATTAGCAGCAGGAAATAAGCGTTAACCTTGCAGAGCAGGCGTAATCGGGCATAAATGGGCGCAAAAGCAATCTTGCATTTATTTTTGTTTGTTTTTGTTTATGCCTGAATCACGGGCGAAATAGCGCAAACCGCTGACGGAAGTGAAGCGAAATGCGTGCGCTATCACAGTGTTCGGCTGCGGATAGCTTGTCTTCGTGGGACATTCCCGAGGTCTCAACGCTCTGCGCAAGGGAAAGGTAATCTGATTATGTACTTCAGGAGAGAGCTATGTTGCCGCTGGAACGTCATCGTTTGATTGTTGAACTGCTGGGCCAACACGGCGTCATGCGGGTGAATGAGATTGCGCAAGCGACTCGGGTCTCCAGGGAAACGATTCGCCGCGATCTGAGCGAGCTGGAACGCAAAGGGATCTTAACCCGAAGCCACGGTGGAGCGCTGGCGGCGGAAAATCCGCTGCCGGCGACCCGGGCGGCGGCATCCGCCCTGCCAGTTGAAGATAGCCAGGGAAGCTTTCAGCACAGAACGCTGCTGCACAGCGAAGGCAAAATGCGCGTGGCCCGTAAAGCACTGCAGTTTCTCCAACCGGGACAGACCATTGTCCTGGACGGGAGTAGCACCAGCTGGTTTTTGGCCCGGCAGATGCCGGAGATGGCGTTGACGGTGATTACGCCCTCCATTCGCATCTTACAAACTCTGATGAGCCGACGCTCGTTGCATCTCGTCGGGCTGGGGGGCGATTTCTCCCCGACCGAAGAGTCGTTCTTCGGGGAAACCGCCTCACGAACGCTACGCGAATATGCCATTGATACGCTCTTTTTCTCCTGCCAGGGGCTGGAGCGCGATATCGGCTTGTATGCGGGTACGCAAGCCCATGCCGCCCTGCTGAAACAGATGCTGCTCGCCGCCCGTCAGACCGTGGCATTGGTCGACGGCAGCAAGCTGGGGCGAACAGGCGTCGCGCGCGTCGGCGGGCTGGGCGAGCTGGACTGTCTGGTGACCGAAAAGTTTGTCGATCCGCTGCTGGAAAAAGAGATGACCTGGCATAACGTCAGCCTGCACATCGCCTGAGTACACCGTCATGACGTGACGGTTAATACGCGCAATGTCGAAACGCTGCTTACCGCGGCAGGGCCAGACTTTGCCTGAAATCAGCCACTACCGGAATAAATGAGGCCTTATGCGTTATTACCTTTCTCCCTCGCTGATGTGTATGGACATGATGAAGCTGACGGAACAGCTGCGCTTTCTAAACAGCAAAGCCGACAGGCTGCATGTCGACATCATGGACGGCCACTATGTCAAAAATCTGGCGTTGTCGGCCAGCTTTGTGGCGCAGATCCGTCCCTACACCTCGCTTCCTATCGATGTCCATCTGATGGTCGAAGCGCCCGCTTCGTTTATACCGGCGCTGTTAGACGCCGGCGCAGACGCCTTCTCACTGCATCCGGAGACCATCTGCCGCGAAGCGTTCCGGGTTATCAATATGCTTCGTCAGGCGGGGAAAGAGGTGGGAATGGTGCTCAATCCCGCCACACCGGTTGAGAGCATCCAGCACTATCTGCATCTGCTCGATAAGGTGACGGTGATGACCGTCGACCCAGGCTATGCCGGTCAGCCGTTTATTCCTGAAATGCTCGCCAAAATTACGCAGCTTCATCAGCTCAAAGAAACCGGCAGCCTCCGCTTCTTGCTGGAAGTCGATGGCTCCTGTAACCGCAACACCTACCGCGCGCTGCTGGGCGCCGGCGCACAGATATTAGTGATGGGCAGCAGCGGTTTATTCCGCGCTGATATGCCGCTCGAGCTGGCCTGGGAAACCATGTCCCGCGAACTGTCCGCCGCGCTGCACTCCCCCGAGCTGGTATAGAGGAGCGAATGATGTCAGGAAAAGTCTGTGTTTTTGGTTCATTCAATTTCGACATGGTCGCCAGGGTGGATCGCTTTCCGGTACCAGGTGAGTCGTTAGTGGCCTGCGGAAGTATGACCAGCGCCGGAGGTAAAGGGGCGAACCAGGCCACCGCCGCGCTAAAAGCGGGAGCAAATGTCCACTATATCGGCAAGATTGGCAATGACACCTTCGGCCATTTTGCCCGCCGTCATCTGAAAGGCGTGGGCTTCAATGCTGTGACGCTGCTGGTCGCCGAAGAGATCCCCACCGGCAATGCGCTGATTTATGTCGCCGGTAACGATGCCGAAAACATGATTGCCGTCGATCCCGGCGCGAATATGACGGTGACCGATGATGAAATCGCCGGCTGCATTCCCGCTATCGGCTGCGCGGATGTGGTTCTGGTTCAGCTGGAGAACAATCTTTCTGCTATTGAACAGGTCATAGACGCCGGCAAACAAGCCGGGGCCCTGGTAATACTCAATCCCGCGCCCTGGCAGCCCGTTGAGCACGCCCTTCTACGCAAAGTGGATTTACTTACACCGAACGCCACGGAGGCCGGGTTAATGACCGGACGCCGGGTTGACAGTCTGACGGCCGCGGCTGAGGCCGCCGACGTGTTGCATGCTCAGGGCGCGCGCAACGTCATTATCACTCTCGGCGCCAGCGGCGCCCTGCTGAGCGAGCATGGGGTGAAATCCCCTATTCCCTGCTTTCCTTCTCACCCCCGAGACACTACCGGTGCGGGCGATGCCTTCAACGGCGCGCTGGCGGCGCGGCTGGCCTGCGGGGAACCGCTACAGGCCGCAGCCCGATTCGCGGCGGCCTATGCCGCCGTCAGTGTCGAAAAGCAAGGCGCCTCATCTTTACCTGAGTACCTGGAGGCACAGGAACGGCTTCTCCGTGCCGCCGCTGATTATGAAATGGCATAAACCCTACTGTATAAAAAACATTAAGAGGATAGCTCAATGAGTACGCTAATCACGGATAAGGTCGATAACGCAGCGGTCCAAAAAGAAAAACTGGACACCAGTGCGTATTTACCCCATACCCCCTGGCTGCAATTTTTACTGGTCTGTTGCCTGTTTGCGCTATGGGGGATGGCGGGCAACCTGAATGATATTTTGATCGCCCAGTTTAAAAAGGGCTTCGATTTAACGGATACCCAGACAGCGCTGGTGCAGTCGATTTTTTTCCTCGGCTACTTTTTTGTCGCCCTGCCCGCGGCGGCGCTGATTAAGCGTTTTTCCTATAAAGCGGCGATTATTATTGGGCTGTGCCTGTACGCCCTCGGCAGCTTCCTGTTCGTTCCGGCCGCACAGATCATGACCTACGGCGCATTCCTCGCCTGCCTCGGAGTGATCGCCTGCGGACTCTCTTTTCTGGAAACGTCGGCAAACACCTACTCCAGCCTGCTGGGTCCGATTCAATCCTCCACCCAGCGTATTAACTTTTCGCAGATCTTCAACTCGCTGGGCGTGATCTCCGGCGTATTAATTGGCCAGCTGATGGTCTTTGGCGAAAACGATCCGAGTCATGAACAACTGCTGGCGATGCCCGCCGCCGCTGCAGACGTTGCACGCCATCAGATGGTTGGTCAGGTGGTCGGGCCCTATCTGATTATCGGCTCCGTACTGGTGGTGCTGGCGCTGGTGTTCGTGTTTATTAAATTCCCGTCGTGCAAGGGCGCGCCCGCTCAACAACAGCAACTCCCGACGGAAAGCATGGGGCCAACGCTGAAACGCCTGTTTGCTATCCCGCGCTTTCGCCTCGGGATCCTGTCGCAGTTTTTGTACGTCGGCGCCCAGGTTGGCGTATGGAGCTTCACGATTCGCTTTGTGCAGCTCGTGCAGCAAGGCACCAGCGAGCACTCCGCGACTTACTGGCTGCTGGCTTCTCTTGTGATTTACGCCGTGGGAAAAACCGTGGCCACCTGGTTGATGAACCGTCTGAATCCGGCGATGCTGCTCGGAACGTTTGCCCTGGCCGCCACCGCCCTGTTACTGATTGCCGTTTTCAGCGGTTCAATGCTGGCGGTCTATGCGCTCATTCTGGTCAGCTTCTGTATGGCGCCATGCTGGCCGACGAACTTTGGTCTGGTGATCAAAGGGATGGGGAAAGATACCCAGACCGCAGGCTCGATCGTGGTGATGTCGATTATCGGCGGGGCCGTAATTCCTCTGGTGATGGGCATTATCTCGGATATGAACGGCGGCAATATGCAAATCGCCTTTATCGCTCCGCTCCTGTGCTTTGTGTATGTCGCTTTCTACGGCTTCTGGTGCGTGCGTAAGGGGGTATAACATGCGCGAACTTATCAACACGATTGCTCATATTGGCTATCAGGTCAGTGACTTAACGCGTTCGCTTGCCTTCTATGAACCGCTGGGCTTTCAGCGCCAGCAGCGGTTTAGCAAGCCATCGCCACAGGGCACTATTGAAGTTGCGTTCCTGGAAATGGCGGGCGCCGTCCTCGAGCTGTATCAGCTTCCCGCTGGAACGCCCTTTGACGCCCCTCGCTGCGGTATCGATCATCTGGCGCTGGAAGTCAGCGACCTGGATGCGGTGCAGCAGCGGCTGGCGGCGCTCGGTTATCCGCTCGATGAAGGGCCGATAGAAGAAGACAACGTGCGCTTCCTGCTTATTCGCGGCCCCGATGGCGAACGGCTCGAGTTCGATGCCTGTAAACGCTAAGCGGCAGGGCTGACCCCTTCACTCTTTTAGGCCCGGTTAACACGGGTCTAAAAGATAGCGTCCTCTGGCATTATTCACGTCGGTTTGATTCGCGGATATCTCTCCCCCACCCGGTCTCTCCTGCCCATTGTGCAATGTTACAAAATTGCTTCTGTTTTGTTGATTTTCTATTGTGAGCCATTCGGCAATTTCCTCTCCTGAATTTCCCCAGACTACTCCTACTCAATACGCGATATCAGGAGAGACACATGAACAGCACCTCCGCCGACTTCCAGAATCTGTACCAGGCCCTGAGCCACAGCGCCGCCCGCAGCCCGGATGCCCTGGCGCTGGCGTTTGAGGATCGGCGCTATCTGTACCGCGATTTTCATCTGCGGGTACAGCGGGCGATGGCGCAGCTTGATCGCGGCTGGTCGCTGCGCAAAGGCGACCGTATTCTGCTGGCCTGGGGCAATCACCCCGCTTTTTGCGAAGTCCTTTTTGCCGCGCTGGGTTTGGGCATCGAAGTGGTGCCTTTCAGCACCAAGCTTAAGCAGGCCGAAAGCGAGGCGCTGGTAGGCCATATCGCTCCCCGGGTTGTCCTGTTCGATGCGACCGTACAGGACTGGCTGAAAAACACCCCCGACGCGCGTGCGGTTTCACTCAGCGAATGGCAGGCGCTCTGCCTTCCCGAACCGCTGACCCGCCCGCCGGTCCCGGTTAACCGCGACGATACGGCGGTGATGATGTTCACCTCCGGCACCACCGGAGAGCCTAAAGGGGCGATTATCACCCACAATAACCTGCTCTGCGCGATTGACGCCTATACGCAAAAACTGAATCTCACCGCCGCGGATAGCACCATCCTGGCGGTGCCTATCTATCACATCACCGGCCTGTCGGCGCTGCTGGCGCTGTTTATTAGCCTCGGCGCGAGCATCTGGCTGCAGCATCGGTTCAATGCCCCGCAGGTGATCACCACCCTGCGCGAGCAGAACATTACCTTTCTGCACGGCTCGCCCACCATTTTTATCCTTCTTTGCCAGGCTGCGCGTGAGCAGAGCGTCAACCATCCCAGCGATTTTCCGGCATTGCGCACGATTGCCTGCGGCGCGGGCCACCTGAGCGATGGACTGATCAAGGAGTTAAAAACCCTGTTCCCGCATACCGCGATTCAGCCGATCTACGGCCTCACCGAAACGACCTCGCCTGCGACGATTTTTCCGGGCGACGTCTGGGGCAGCGATAAATGCGGCAGTTCAGGTCAGGCGATCCCGGGTCTCGCCATTACCATCCGCAACGATCGCCAGCAGCCCCTCCCCGCCGGGCAAATCGGCCATATCTGGCTAAAAGGCGATGTGGTGATCCGCGAATACTGGCAGCACAGCGAGCGACGCCCGAGCTGCGATGCGCAGGGCTGGTTTTGTACCGGCGATCTGGGCTATCTCGACGACGAAGGCTGGCTGTACATCAAAGACCGCAGCAAGGACATGATCAATCGCGGCGGCGAGAAAATTTACTCACTGGAGCTGGAAAACATTCTCTCTACCTATCGGGGAGTACGGGAAGTTGCCGTCATCCCGACCCCCAGCCCGGTCTACGGCGAAGAGCCCGTGGCGTTTATCGTGCCGGATGGCCAGCATCACCTGACCAGCGAAGAGATCCTCGACTGGCTGAAGGTCAAAATCGCCCGTTTTAAGCTACCGGCGCGCATTATTTTCACCCGTGCTTTACCGCGTACCCACAACGGCAAAGTGAGCAAACAGCAGCTCAAAACGCGTCTCGCAGAATCCATCATCACGCTATCAACGGAGGATAAAAAGTGAGCAGCAAATTTATCGACGCCCATGAGGCGGCGCGGTGGGTTGCCAGCGGCGACACCGTCTGCACCGTCGGGATGACGCTTATCGGCGCGGCGGAGTCCATTTTAAGCGCCATCGAAGCGCGCTTTCTGACCGCGGGCGAACCGCGTGACCTGACGCTACTGCATGCCGCGGGGCAAAGCGATCGCCAGCGCGGTATCCAGCACTTTGCCCATCCGGGTATGGTGACCCGCCTTATCGGTTCGCACTGGGGCCTGGCGCCGCGCTGGATGGCGATGATCAACAACAACGAAGTGGAAGCCTGGTGCCTGCCGCAGGGGCAGATCGTTCATCTCTATAGCGCGATGGCCGCCGGACTGCCGGGGCGGCTTTCCCCCGTCGGTCTCGGTACCTTTGTCGATCCGCGCATAGAGGGCGGAAGGATGAACGCCCGCACCCGCGAACGACCCAATCTGATCGAGCACGTCACGTTTCGCGGCGACGAATATCTGTTTTATCCGGCTCTTCCTCTGGACGTGGTCATTGTGCGCGGCACCCATGCTGATGAAGACGGCAACCTCACGACCGATGAAGAGGTGATGAAGCTGGAAGTCCTGCACGCCGTTCTCGCCGCCAGACGCTACGGGGCGAAGGTGCTGGCGCAGGTGAAATATCGCGTAGCGAAAGGCTCGCTGCATCCGAAAAGCATCACCGTTCCCGGCAACCTGATCGACGCCATTGTGGTATGCGAAGAGCCGCAGACGGATCACCGCCAGACTTCAAGCTGGGCCTTCGACCCAGCGCTGTGCGGCGATATCCAGCTGCCCGCCGCGCAGAATGCGCCGCTGCCGCTGGACCTGCGCAAGCTTATCGGGCGGATTGCCTGCCGCTATCTGACCCCCGGCTGCGTCATCAATCTCGGCACCGGTATTCCCAATGACGTGATTGGCGCCATCATTCACGAGGAACAGCTCGGCGAGCAGGTCACCATCACCGTCGAGTCAGGGATCTACGGTGGGCAGCAGGCGGGTGGCGTGGATTTTGGTATCGGCCGTAATCTGAGCGCGATGATTAGCCACCAGGATCAAATGCTCTACTACAACGGCGCAGGGGTCGACATCACCTTTATGGGCGCCGGCGAGATGGACCCGCACGGGCACGTCAATGCCACACGGCTCGGCGCATCCTGCCCCGGCGCGGGCGGTTTTATCGATATCACCCAGAATGCCCGCCACGTCGTGTTCTGCTCCTCTTTTACCGCCAAGGGGCTGGAGATCGCCTGTGAACACGGGGCGCTGCATATCCGCCGCGAAGGCGAAGTGCGTAAATTCGTCGCTGGGGTAAACCAGATTTCTTACAACGGCGAACTGGCCCGCGCCAAAGGACAAACCATGCATTACGTCACCGAACGGGCGGTTTTCGAACTGCGCCCGGAAGGACCGGTGCTGACGGAAATCGCCCCCGGCATCGATCTTGAGCGCGACATCCTGGCGCATATGGATTTTCATCCGGCGATCGCCGCGGATCTTCAGGTTATGGACAGCCGTTTGTTCACCCCGCCGCCCTGCGGTCTCGCGGAACATCTGTCCCGGAATTCATCCTCTGACTCATAAGGAACGTTGCTATGAAACTTGCCAGTAAAACCGCCATTGTCACCGGCGCCGCACGCGGTATCGGCTTTGGCATTGCCCAGGTGCTTGCGCGGGAAGGCGCGCGAGTGATTATCGCCGATCGTGATGCACACGGCGAAGCCGCCGCCGCATCCCTGCGCGAATCGGGCGCACAGGCGCTGTTTATCAGCTGCAATATCGCTGAAAAAACGCAGGTCGAAGCCCTGTTTTCCCAGGCCGAAGAGGCGTTTGGCCCGGAAGACATTCTGGTGAATAACGCCGGAATCAACCGCGACGCCATGCTGCACAAATTAACGGAAGCGGACTGGGACACGGTTATCGACGTTAACCTGAAAGGCACTTTCCTCTGTATGCAGCAGGCCGCTATCCGCATGCGCGAGCGCGGTGCGGGCCGCATTATCAATATCGCTTCCGCCAGCTGGCTTGGCAACGTCGGGCAAACCAACTATTCGGCGTCAAAAGCCGGCGTGGTGGGAATGACCAAAACCGCCTGCCGCGAACTGGCGAAAAAAGGTGTCACGGTGAATGCCATCTGCCCGGGCTTTATCGACACCGACATGACGCGCGGCGTACCGGAAAACGTCTGGCAAATCATGATCAGCAAAATTCCCGCGGGTTACGCCGGCGAGGCGAAAGACGTCGGCGAGTGTGTGGCGTTTCTGGCGTCCGATGGCGCGCGCTATATCAATGGTGAAGTGATTAACGTCGGCGGCGGCATGGTGCTGTAAGGAGAAAAACAATGACCCAGGCTAATGATATTGTGATTGTCAGCGGCGTCCGTACCGCTATTGGCACGTTTAACGGCAGTCTTAAACATACCCATCAGCATGACCTTGGGGCCGCCGTCATTCGCGAAGCGATCGCCCGCGCCGGGATTGCGCCGCAGGATATCGACGAAACGATCGTCGGCAACGTCGGGCAAATCGCCGAAAGCGGTTTTATCGCCCGCATCTGCCAACTGCGCGCGGGGATCCCGCAGGAGAGCACCGCCTATTCCGTTAACCGCCAGTGTGGTTCCGGACTTCAGGCCCTGGCGGACGGCATGATGCAGCTGCAAAGCGGCCAGGCCGAGGTGGTCGTCGCCTGCGGCACTGAAAATATGACCCTGCTGCCCTACTACCTGCGTAAAGCGCGCGATGGCTATCGCATGGGCCATGGCGAGCTGGAAGATGGCCTGATCTCCATTCTCACCTGGCCGGAAGGCCCTTATCACAACGGCATCACCGCGGAAAACGTCGCGCAACGCTTCGGTATTACCCGCGAAGCGATGGACGATTTTGCCTGGTCGAGCCAGCAGAAGGCGCTGAAGGCGATCGCGGAGGGTCGCTTTCGCGAGCAGATCCTGGCCCTTGAGGTGCCGGACGGCAAAAAAGCGACCCGCCTGTTTGCGACCGATGAACACCCGCGCGACACCCCGCGTGAAAAGCTCGCCACGCTGCGTCCGGCGTTTAAAGCCGACGGCGTGGTGACGGCGGCCAACTCATCGGGCATTAACGACGGCGCGGCGGCGCTGGTGATGATGACCCGCCAGCAGGCGGAAAAACGCGGCTTAACCCCGCGCATGCGCATTCGCGGCTGGGCGGTCGCCGGCTGCGGAGCGGAGATTATGGGGTTTGGTCCCTCTCCCGCTACCCGACGCCTGATGGACCGTCTCAATATAGATGTGCAGTCCATTGATTTAATTGAACTCAACGAGGCCTTCGCCGCTCAGGCGCTGGCGGTGATGAACGATCTGCGTCTCGACCCGGCCCGCGTTAACGTCAACGGCGGGGCGATCGCCCTCGGCCACCCGGTAGGCGCCAGCGGTGCGATTCTGCCGGTCAAACTGATGTATGAAATGGCGCGCAGCGGCGCACGCACTGGTCTGGTCACCATGTGCATCGGCGGCGGCCAGGGGATTTCTATGCTGTTCGAGCGCGAAGGCGCTTAGCAAAAGACGGCCCGAAGTGGGGCTTCGGGCCGGGCGTCGTTCGGGTCAGCACCCGGCGACAACCTGTGAGCTGACGAACGGGATCGTCTCGATCCCGGCAAGGCTTCTGACCACGAATACGGGGAAATAATAACCATGTCCGCAATAAATGAAAAGGCGGTAAACGGGACGCAGCTGCAACGCACCCATAAAAAAATCTACCGCCATTTGATGCCGCTGCTTATCGTGGCGTACATCATCAGCTTTATTGATCGTACCAATATTGGCATGGCGAAAGCGACCATGTCGGTGGATATCGGCCTTTCCGCAACCGCATTCGGCCTCGGGGCCGGGTTGTTTTTTCTCACCTACGCAGTGCTGGAGATCCCCAGTAACCTGTTTCTCACCCGGATTGGCGCACGGCGCTGGATAGCTCGCATCATGATTACCTGGGGCATCCTCTCCTGCGGTATGGCGTTTGTCACCGGGCCTACGTCCTTTTACGTGATGCGCCTTCTGCTCGGCGCCGCCGAAGCGGGACTCTATCCGGGCATTATTTACTACCTCACCCTCTGGTTTGGCCGCGAAGAGCGCGCAAAAGCCACCGGCCTGTTCCTGCTGGGGGTCTGTCTGGCCAATATTATCGGCGCGCCTTTGGGCGGATTGTTATTAAGCCTTGATGGCATGTCCGGCTGGCACGGCTGGCAGTGGATGTTCTTTATCGAAGGGCTGCCTGCGATAGCGCTGGCGTTCGTCGTCTGGCGCAGACTGCCGGATAAACCAGCCGACGCCCGCTGGCTGGACAGCGACGATGTGCAAGCCATTAACGCGGTACTGGCGAAAGAAGCCGAGGAAACGCGCCATACGCCGAGCCGTTTCTCCCTGAAAAACGCGCTGTCCACCCGAGTCTTTTTGTTGCTGGTGCTGATTTACTTTACCCATCAGTTTTCGGTTTACGGCCTGAGTTATTTCCTGCCGGGGATCATCGGTAGCTGGGGCCAGCTTACTCCGCTGCAGATTGGTCTGCTGACCGCCATCCCGTGGATTGCCGCCGCCGCGGGTGGGATCCTGCTGCCGCGATTCGCCCGCACGGAACAGCGTTCCCGCAGCATGCTGATGGCCGGATATCTGGTCATGGCGACCGGCATGGCGATTGGCGCCATTGCCGGCCACGGTGTGGCGCTGCTTGGCTTCTCGCTGGCCGCTTTCATGTTCTTCGCTATGCAATCCATCATCTTTAACTGGCTCCCGTCCATCATGAGCGGGCATATGCTGGCGGGCAGCTTCGGCCTGCTCAACTGCCTCGGGCTGTGCGGGGGCTTTCTCGGGCCGTTTATTCTCGGCGCGTTTGAGGACCGCACCGGTGCGGCAACGTCCGGCTTATGGTTCGCTGTCGCGCTACTGATTATCGGCGCGCTGGTGTCCCTGTTTCTCAAAAGTTCCTCATCCCCAGGCTCCGTATCGGCGAAACAGGCCCACGGCGAAAAAGTGTAATCAGGAGGCCATTATGCGCATTGAAGTGTTACTGGATTTAAAAACCCGACTCGGCGAAAGCCCGGTCTGGGATGTCGAACAGCAGCGTCTTTGGTGGGTGGACAGCCTCGACGGGCGCCTGTTCGCCTGCAACGCGCAAGGCGGCGCGATCAAGAGCTGGGACGTGCGACAGAAAATTGGCTCTTTCGCCCTGCGCCAGAACGGCGCAGGCGCGGTGGTGGCGCTGCAGAATGGCGTTCATCTGCTCGACTTCGCCAGCGGCGAGCTGACGCTGTTGCACCATCCGGAAGCGGACCGACCCTTTAACCGGCTCAACGACGGCAAAGTCGATCGTCAGGGACGCTTTCTGTTCGGGTCAATGGATATGCGCGAAGAGGAACCGAGCGGCGCGCTATATCGCCTGGACCCCGATCTGTCACTGCACGTGCTGAAGAAAGACATTATCGTCTCTAACGCCCCCTGCTGGAGCCCCTCCGGCGAGACGTTCTATTTTGCCGATACCTGGACGGGCGAAATCTGCGCCTGGGACTACAACACCGCGACCGGCGATCTTTCCGGCGAACGGGTCTTTTGCCATGTCGATCGCAGCGAAGGCGGCGCGGCGGACGGCGCCACCGTGGACAGCGAAGGCTATCTGTGGAACGCGCTGGTCTACGCGGGCAAGCTGGTGCGCTATACCCCGGAGGGCAAGGTCGATCGCATCATTGAGATGCCGGTGAAAAAAGTGACCAGCGTGATGTTCGGCGGCGAAAACCTTGATGTGCTGTACGTCACCTCCATGGCGCAGCCGCCCCTGCCGCGCTTCCCGGAAGATAATCAGCTGCGCGGCAGCCTGTTCGCCATTTACGACCTGGGCGTGACCGGCGTAGCGGAACGGCGCTTCGCCGGCTAAACGAACCACCGGCTCGCCGCGATAACAATAATACCCGGCGAACTGACTCTGACCCTGACACCAGGCGGCGCGCATCATGCTGTCGCGACGCCGCGGAGTAAACACGACTATGACAACAATCAATCACACACCTGCCGGCGAACAACGTGGCAAAAAGCGGCTGATACATCGCTTCTCCTGGGTTTCGCTACTGGTTTGCTGGCTAATCTGGGTGCTTAACGCCTACGATCGCGAGATGATCCTGCGCCTTGGCCCGGTCATCTCTAAGGAGTTCTCGCTCTCGCCGGAACAGTGGGGCAATATCGTCGCCCTGATCATGGTAGCCCTTGCGGTGCTGGATATTCCCGGCTCCATCTGGAGCGATCGCTACGGGTCTGGCTGGAAACGAGCGCGCTTTCAGGTACCGCTGGTGCTGGGCTATACCGCGCTGTCTTTTATTTCCGGGATTAAAGCGATCAGCCACGGGCTGACGGCCTTTGTGCTGCTGCGCGTGGGCGTCAACCTTGGGGCCGGCTGGGGCGAACCCGTCGGCGTCAGCAACACCGCGGAGTGGTGGCCGAAAGAGAAGCGCGGTTTTGCGCTGGGGGTGCATCATACCGGCTATCCGATTGGCGCGCTGCTGAGCGGCGTGGTGGCAAGCCTGGTGCTTGCCACGTTTGGCGAAGGCAGCTGGCGCTACTGTTTCCTGCTGGCGCTGCTCGTCGCCATCCCGCTAATGATCTTCTGGGCAAAATATTCTACCGCCGACCGCATCAACACGCTTTATCAGCATATCGACAGCCAGGGGTTGACGCGCCCGGCGACGCAGGAAAGCAGCCATGTCGCCAAAGGCGAAGGGATGAAGACCTTTTTACGCACCCTGCGCAACCGCAATATTTCGCTGACGGCGGGCAATACCCTGCTGACGCAAATCGTCTATATGGGCATTAACGTTGTACTGCCCCCGTATCTTTATCACGTCTCCGGCCTGTCGCTGGCGGCGTCCGCCGGGCTGAGTATTATCTTCACGCTTACCGGTACCCTGGGTCAGGTAATCTGGCCCTGGCTGTCGGATAGCTTTGGCCGTAAACGAACCCTGATCGTCTGCGGTCTGTGGATGAGTATCGGCATTGCGCTGTTCTATTTCGCCACCAATATGCCGCGCCTTATCGCCATTCAGCTATTTTTTGGCCTGGTGGCCAACGCCGTGTGGCCTATCTACTACGCCATGGCGTCGGACTCCGCCGAAGAACGCGCCACCTCTACCGCTAACGGAATTATCACCACGGCGATGTTTATCGGCGGCGGCATTTCGCCATTGCTTATGGGCTGGCTCATTCAGTTTGGCGGCGGCTGGGAAAATCCAGCGGGTTATATCTACGCCTTCTTTACCATGGCGGGATGTGCGCTGCTGGGGATGTTATTACAGCTCATGACCACCGATAAAACGCCGCGCAAAGCGCATTAACGCAGGAGAACGTATGAAGATTGTTATCGCGCTGGATTCGTTTAAAGGTAGCTGCAGCGCGCAGGCCGCTTGCGCAGCGGTAGCCCAGGGATTGCGCCGGGTTGACCAGACGCTGGAGCTGGTCGAAATGCCCGTGTCCGACGGCGGAGAGGGACTGCTGTCGACTCTGGCGGATAGTCCGTTGCTTAAGGGGGCGGTGTGGCAACAGCAGCGCTGTACCTCGCCTTACGGTCTCTCCGTGCAGGCGGATTTCCTGATCCTGCCCGGCGAGCGGGCCATTATCGAGATGGCGCAAAGCTGTGGGCTCGAACTCACGCCGCCAGCGCAGCGGGATGTGCGTCAGGCCAGCAGCTACGGGCTGGGCGAACAGGTAAAGGCGGCGCTGGACGCCGGGTGTCGGCACTTGATTATCGGCCTGGGCGGCAGCGCGACCAACGATGGCGGCATCGGTTTTGCCCAGGCGCTCGGCGCACGATTCTGGCGTAAGGACGGCACCCTGCTGCCGGCTCCCGCGGCAGGTCAGGACCTGGCGCATATTCAGCGCATCGATTTGAGCGGTCTGGACCCGCGTCTACAGCAAAGCGAAATACAGGCCTCCTGCGATGTCACTAACCCTCTGCTTGGCGAGCATGGCGCCACCTGGGTGTATGGGGCGCAGAAAGGCGCGGACGAGGCGGCGCTCTGCGAACTGGAGGCGGGAATGGCGCATTATAGCCAGCTGCTTACGCAAACCCTCGGATTCGACGTCAGCGGACGGCCCGGCGCCGGGGCCGCGGGCGGTATGGGGGCTGCGCTTATCGCCTATACCGGCGCCACGCTGCGTCCGGGCATTGACCTGGTGCTGGAGCTGCTTAACGCCGACGACCATCTTCGCGATGCCGCGCTGACGATCGTGGGTGAAGGCTGGCTCGATCGGCAGAGCGCCTTTGGTAAGGCCCCGGTGGGCGTGGCAGGCAAAGCCGCACGCCATGGCGTGCCGGTTGTGGCCCTTTGCGGCGGGCGTGATGAGAGCAGCCGGCAATTATATCAACACCATATTGACGCAATGTGGTCTATTTGCCAGCGCCCTATGGCGCTGGCAGAGTCGATGAACACATGCGAACCGCTCCTCGCCGACGCCGCGGAGAATGTTCTACGAACCTTTCTGAGCGGGTGGCGCGGAGAGGCACATAAGCGGATAACTGTATGATTATTACAACAGCGCTGGCTAATGAAATTGTCGCCCGGGCAATGGCGATAATTCATCATAACGTGAATGTGATTGACCATCATGGACAGATCATTGCCTCAGGTGAACGGCATCGTATCGGCGAACAGCATGAAGTCGCCCGGGAGGTAATACGCACCGGGAAACGCATTTGTATTAACAACGCCGTGGAAGCCGCGCGTTTTCACAACGTGCATCCTGGTATTAATCATCCCATTATCTATGACGATCGCGTGGTGATGGTGGTAGGCATCAGCGGCGATCCCGCGGCGATAAGCCGCTATGCTGAACTGGCGGTGCTCACCGCCGAACTGCTGGTCCGCCAGGTCATAGAGATGCGGGAAACCAACTGGCGGCAACGTCTGCGTGACACCTTGTTTTGTCAGTATCTTGAACAAGGGGCTACGCCCGCCGGGCAAGAAGCGCTTCATCGCCTGCTGGAACTTGGTTTCGATTTTGATACACCGCGGGTTCCGATCGTAGTGACCGTGCAGGTCGAACAGCATCAGTTAAGCGACATACTGAGTACGCTGTTGCGGGAATTCTCGCAGCTCTCCGGCGTAAGTGACGTTATTTTGCTGGGCAGCCATGAAATATTGATCCTCAACGCGCTAAGCGAAGCCCAGGAAACCCTGCTGCGGGGCATTGAGTTTGTACTGAGTAGTAAGATAAGCCATTACCATATCGGGATTGGCGTGCAGGCGGACAGCGCCCCGGACATTCGCGAGGCCATTCGGTTCGCCCGCTCGGTGATCGAAGTGGGTAGCAAAGTGCAGCCGCAGCGGCAGATCTACTACTTTCGCGAAATGGCAATGCTCTGCCTGTTCAGGGTGCTGGAAGACAGCTATATGGTCAATTTTTTTATCAATAACGTACGCCAGCTGCTTGAGCATGATTCCGGCGAAGTGCTGCTGGATACCCTGAGCAGCTTTATTGCCAATAATGCCGAACCGGGCAAAACGTCGCTGCTGTTGGGGATTCATCGTAATACGCTCACCTATCGGCTGCAGCAAATTAAAAAGCATATACAGCTCGATCCGATGGTCTTCACCGACCTGACGCAGCTGGCGGTGTCGGTACACTGTTATCGCCGGCTGAATCCGCGCCAGAGCGAATGGATTGATAGCTTAAGCTAACGTACGATAGATTCGAATTGATGCCCCATCCGCCAGGATAAGTGGCCACCATGGCCACTTCTTTCCTGGCGTGGGTAGGAAACTACGCTTTTGACGACGGCGACAGCCACTGATATACCGCAGACAAATCCTCTCCGGCATATCCCGCGTCCGCCGCCTGCTGCCACAGTTCGGCGATGGTTTCCAGCCCCGGCATGGTGTGCGGCTCGGCCAGGGAAAGCGCCAGCCGGGCATCTTTCAGGGCATGCGCCAGCTGCATCTGCGGGGTAAACTGCTCGCTGGCGATGGCGTCCAGTTTCACTTTGACATAGGGCGCCGCCAGCGGGCCGCCTTCCAGGGCGCTCCACAGCTGGTCGGGGGTGAAGCCCAGCGTCTTCGCCAGCTGGGCGCTCTCCGCGATGCCCTGCATCATCGAAATCAGCCAGGCATTGAGGACCAGCTTCATTTTCTGGCTATTGCCCGCCTCGCCAAACCACTGCGTCCCGCGGGAGATAGCCGCAAACACCGGTTCGGCAGCGGCGCCCTTTTCCCTATCGCCGCTGGCGAGCACCAGGATCTGTGCCTTCTCCGCGGGGGCTTTGGTCCCCGACACCGGGGCATCGATATAGGTCATCGCTGGCTGAAGTTCCCGCAACAACGCGATGGCCTGCCGGGTCTCCGGCAGGCCAATGGTGCCCATCTGGCAATAGATCGCCTGCGGCTGACAGGCGGGCGCGATTTGCGCCAGTACCTCGAGGGTGGCCTCGCCGTCGGCGAGCATACTGATGATCACCTCGGCATCGGCCACCGCCTGCTGCGGCGTGGCGTGCAGAGATAACCCATGCGCCTGTAAATCTTCGCCGCGGGCTGGCGAACGGTTCCAGCCGGCAACGGTAAAGCCGTTTTTCAGCAGGTTACTGGCAAAAGCGTGTCCCATGGCGCCGAGTCCCAGCACCGCGACCTTTGGTAATGTACTCATCTTGTCTGTCCTGATTCGCGTCTTAATAAAAGCGGACCTCTACTATCGCATCTCTGGCACGGATGTCAGTAGCAATAACGGGCATGAAAAGTGACACTGTCACTAATATTCTCAAGGCTGACGAAGCCATTCCAGTAAGCGGCGCATCGCTGGCGACAGGCTGGCGTCATCCTGGTAGCACAGGCACAAACGGCGCTGCGCCCAGCGGTCCTGTAACCCGATGACGGCAAACGAATAGCGCTGCCGGTAACGCTCGGCAATAACGCGCGGCAGGATCGCCCCGCCGGCGCCGTGCGCCACCATCTCGCAAAGCCCTGCAAAATGGCTCATCCTGACCCGAACGTTTAGCGCCTGGCCGAGTTCAGCTGCGTGCTGTTCGATATGCTGCTGTAGCGCACTGGTCTGATAGAGGGCGACCAACGGCTCGTTGAGCACCGCCGCAAACGCCACTTCCTGTTTTTCGGCCAGAGGGTGAGCTGGCGGCACGATCAGCACCAGCGGGTCGTCAGCGACGGGATCGAGGCGCAGCGGCCCGGGGTCGACCGCATCGGACACCACTCCGGCCTGCGCCACGCCCGCCAGGATACAGCTGACGATATCCGCGCTGGTGCGTTCTTCGGTTTCGATCTGCACCGCCGGGTGCGCTGCCATCCAGGCGGCGAGCTTCCCCGGCAGAAAGGCCGACATCGCCGAGGTGTTGGCGAACAGGCGCAGCGTCCCCCGCTGACCGCAGGCGAAGGCGTGCATCGCCTGGCGCAGACGCTGCTGCTGCGCAAGAAGCGGGCGGGCATGGCGCGCCAGTACCTCCCCGGCCTCTGTCATCGTCACCCCGCGGGCATGACGGTGCAACAGCGGCACGCCGATCTCGGCCTCCATCTTGCGCAGCCTCTCACTGGCGGACGCCAGGGCCAGATGGGCATTCGCCGCTCCGCCGGTGATACTACCGGTATCCACGATGGCGATAAATAGCCGCAGATCGGCCAGATCCAGTCGCATCAGGCCCTCCTTTCCCTTCGGTTTTTCCGTAGTCTATGGCCAACATACCGCATTGTGGCCCTCACGACCAGCTGTTTCAATGCCCCTTTCTACCCTGAAAAGTGAGCCATAATGTTCGATTTACACACGATCTCTTTCCTGTTGATCTTTATTGCCGCCGGGCTGGTCAAAGGGGTGACCGGCATGGGATTGCCCACCGTGGCGATGGGCCTGCTTGGCCTGCTGATGCCGCCGCAGGCCGCAGCGGCGCTGCTGGTCCTCCCCTCGCTGCTCACCAATCTCTGGCAGTTACTGGCAGGCCCGGCGCTGGCGCAGATTGTACGCCGTCTCTGGCTTATGATGACCGGGATTATTATTGGCACGTTGGCCGGGTCCTCACTGCTGATCGGCCTCAATCCTCGGTGGTCGGCGCTGGCGCTTGGCGCCGCATTGATAGTCTATGCCGGGTATGCGCTCTGCAGTCCGGTGTTTCAGGTTTCCGGCCGCGTGGAGAAGTGGCTGTCGCCGCTCATGGGCGGGCTGACCGGCGTTATCACCGGGGCGACCGGGATATTTGTTATTCCGGCCGTTCCCTGGCTACAGGCGCTGGGCTTTCGTCGCGACGAGCTGGTGCAGGCCCTGGGGTTGTCGTTCACCCTTTCCACCCTGGCGTTGGCGGCCGGCCTCGCCCTGCACGATGGCTGGCATGATGATGCATGGCTATTGTCGGCGCTGGCGCTGTTGCCGGCGCTGCTCGGCATGTGGCTGGGACAGCGGATCCGCTCGCGTCTCAGCCCGCAGCGCTTTCGTCAGGGCTTTCTGTTGTTCCTGCTGGCGCTGGGGATAGAGCTGATCGCCCGGGGATGGCTGGTCTGAATCCTCTAGCGGCGGGTAATGTGCTTCACATTATACTTACTGGTGTTCTGGTAGATCTCTGAGAAATCGACGATCGCCCGGTTCTGGGCGTAGCTGATCGACTGCACCCGCAGCAGGAGGCTGTTTGGCGCCACCTGCAGCAGCTCCGCCTGCTCACGGGTCGCCAGCACCGGGGTATAGCTGCGGTGGCTCTCGATGATGGTGATATGGCACTCTTTTTTGAAATAGTTGAACTTAGACTGCTCGAGGTTACCCACGCTGAGCCAGGGGAAGGTGGCGAATGGGATATAGCTGTTTTCCACCAGGATTGGGACCTCATCGATCAGCCGCAGCCGTCTGACGTAATACACTTTCTCCCCCGGCTGGATCTTTATCTGCTGGGCAATGGCTGGCGGGGCATCAAGCAGCGTAAATTCAATAACTTTGTTACGGTAGTTGGTGACGCCCACCACCTGCATCTGGTAGTTAAAGCCCTCCAGTTCCCCGCCATGATAGTTACTTTTACGCACAATGCAGGTTCCGCTGCCGTGCCGCCGCGCGATCAGCTTTTCTTCCTCCAGTAGCGCCAGCGCTTTGCGCAGCGTCATCACCGAGACCTTCAGCTCCGCGGCGAGAGCTTTTTCGCTGGGCAGCATATCGCCGACGGCATAGTCGTCGCTGTTGATGCGGGTCCGCAGTTCAGTGGCAATCTTTTTATAAATCACTTTTAGATGTCTCGATGGAGTGGCGTCAGTCAACGGCAACCATGAATAACTTCATGTAATTAGATGATTATTTTTATCTTGCAGCGAAAAAATCAACAATGACACATCTATAAATCACGCCATATTTATATATCTGTCCAGCAATAATATATATGACTTTCGTCACAGATGGCCCTTTTCCTGCTCGGGTTCCCGGTGGTCTGCTCCTAGTCTGATAAGCCTATTCATCAGGTGATGACAGCGGTCTGCAAAGACGAGAGGACAACCATGATTGGAGTGAAAAAGCTTCAGGACTTTTCCAAGGCGATGATCGGGCCGGTGCTGTATCTGCCAGCTATCGGCCTGTTGATCGCCCTGTTCAGCATGACGACCAACCGGCTGTGGGTGGATGAAAGCAGCGGGCTCTACCTGATGGGGAAATTTGTCTCCAGTATGCTCTGGGCGCTGATGAACCATCTTGGGTTTCTGTTCTGCCTTGGGCTGGCCAGCGGTCTGGCGAAAACCCGCAAGGCCGAAGCGGCCTTCGTGGCGGCCATGACCTGGCTGATGTACCTGGCGGCGAATAATAGCTGGCTAACCCTCACCCATCGCCTGGCGACCGGAGCCACCAACGCGCAACTGTACGGCAGCGGACAAACCTTTATCTTCGGTTTTCAGGTTATCGATATGGGCGTATTCCTTGGGATTATCCTTGGCTGCGCTGTCGCCTTTGTCCATAATCGCGTGGTTGGGATTGAGTTTCGCGGCGCGCTGTCGATCTACGGCAACAGTAAGCTGGTGCTGATCGTGATGCTGCCGCTGGTTGGCGTGTTCTCCATCGCCACCGTCTATCTCTGGCCGGTGGTGGAGCTGGGCATTTCGGCGCTGACCGGCTTTATGAAATCCTTTGGCGCCATCGGGGTCTTCCTGTACGGCTTTCTCAACCGGTTCCTGATCCCCACCGGGCTGCATCATCTGATCTGGTCGCCGTTCGTTTTTACCTCTATCGGCGGTCAGCTGCTGATCGATGGTCAGACCGTCATTGGCGCTAAGCCTATTTTCCTGGCCGAAATCGCCCGCCACCCCGTTGACGCGCTCAGTGATTCCGCCCGTTTCCTTACCTATGGGATGGTGAAGATTTTTGGCACCGCCGGCATGGCGCTCGCCTTCTACCGTACGGCGAAAGCGGAGAATAAGCAGCGGTTGAAAGTCACGCTGATCCCCTTGATTGTTACCTCCGTCCTGGTGGGGATCACCGAACCTTTTGAGTTTCTCTTTATCTTCACCGCCCCATTGCTGTGGCTTATCTACTCCCTGCTGGACGGTTTTTTCCAGATGCTGGCCTGGCTGCTTCACGTCAGGGTCTGCGCCACTAACGGTCTCATCGATTTCGTCGTCTATAACCTCCCGGCGGGAGTCAGCGCGACGCGCTGGCCGGTGTTTGTCGCCCTCGGTCTGCTGGAAACCGCGACCATGTACCTGGTCGGCACCTTCTGTATTACCCGTCTGCGGCTGCTCACTCCGGGCCGCGAAACCGCAGCCGAAGATGAGCATTCGCAACAGGCTAATAGCGAGCATCCGGATAAAGGCGCGCTGGTGATTGCCGGGCTGGGAGGGAAAGAGAATGTCTGTGCGGTGGGCAACTGTTTTATCCGTCTGCGGGTTGATGTGCGGGACCCCGCCCTTATCCAGCAGACGCTGTTGAAAGAGAGCGGCGGGAGCAGCGTGCTGATTAAAGGAAACCATGTCCAGGTTATCTATGGCCTGGGAGTTAACAAAATTCGAACGGCGGTCAACGCCAGTATGGGTGTTATTGAATAACGAGGTGGTAAATGAAAGATAATTTTGTGGTCACCATTGCCGGCGGCGGCAGTACTTATACCCCTGGGATTGTGATGATGTTACTGGAAAATATGTCGCGCTTTCCCCTGCGGGAGATCCGTCTGTATGACAACCATCACCAGCGTCAGAAGACTATCGGCGACGCCTGTGCCATCCTGGTGGCTGAACGCTTCCCACAGGTGAAGTTCAGCTATACCACCGATCCGCAGGCGGCCTTTACCGACGTCGATTTCGTGATGGCGCATATTCGCGTTGGCCTGTATGAGATGCGGGAAAAGGATGAAAAGATCCCGCTGAAATATGGCGTGCCGGGCCAGGAGACCTGTGGTCCGGGTGGGATTGCCTACGGTATGCGCTCGATTGCCGGGGTGCTGGAGCTGGTCGATTATATGCAGCAGTACGCACCAGGGGCCTGGATGCTCAACTACTCCAACCCGGCGGCTATCGTCGCGGAAGCGACCCGTCGCCTGCGGCCCGACGCGCGCATCATCAACATCTGCGATATGCCGGTGGCTATCGAGGGTCTGTTCGCCGACATCCTCGGCCTGCCGTCGCGCAAAGCGCTGAACGTTCGTTACTATGGCCTGAACCACTTCGGCTGGTGGACCAGCATCACCGATAAAGCCGGTAACGATTTGATGCCGGCGCTGAAGCGTCACGTGGCGGAGCAGGGATACAGCAGCCCAAAAGAAGACTTTCAGCATAAGGCGCCGAGTTGGATCGAGACCTTTAAAAAGGTGAAGGATGTGTTTGCCCTCGATCCGTCGACGCTGCCTAACACCTATCTGAAATACTATCTCTACCCGGACTATGAAGTGGCGCATTCCGACCCGGAGTTTACGCGGGCCAACGAAGTGATGGCCGGACGCGAAAAAGAGGTCTTTGATATGGCCCGGGAGATCACCCGTCGCGGCACGGCGGAAGGCGCGCATTTCCATGCCGGGGCCCATGCCACCTTTATCGTCGACCTCGCCTGCGCCATCGCCTTTAACACCCAGGAGCGGATGCTGTTGATTGTCGAGAACAACGGAGCCATCGCCAACTTCGATGAGACGGCGATGGTGGAAGTCCCCTGCCTGGTGGGCGTTAATGGTCCGGAACCGCTGGCGATGGGGAAAATCCCGTCATTCCAGAAAGGGTTGATGGAGCAGCAGGTGGCGGTTGAGAAACTGGTGGTTGAGGCCTGGATTGAGGGCAGTTACCAGAAACTGTGGCAGGCCATCGCCCTGTCGAAAACGGTGCCTAGCGCTTCGGTGGCGAAAGCCATCCTCGATGAACTGATCGTCGCCAACGAAGGCTACTGGCCCGCACTGCACTGATCTTTTTCGTGATGGGTAAGATGCAGAGAATCCCCCTTCTCTGCATTTTTACCCGGTGTTTCCCCCGGTGGTGCATTCATCCTTAACCTCCGCCCCCGTGGGCAAAGCGAATCGCTCATTTCCCCCTTCAGACCGGTGGTAAAAGGCCTCTATCTTCATTTTGCCCCGATCGTGACAATGAAATATAAATTCTATTCTTCAATATTATGGCGTAAAAATGTGATCTGCGTAGTATTCTTCGATTTACATTAACCCACTGAAAACAACATCGTTATTACCTTACTGTAAATTTAACCTGCTTTTCATGGGGATATACTCCCTTTAACCTTTGTGATTGGCTTCATGCATTTACCATTCTGCAACACTGATTTGAAATTAAATTTTCATAATGTGATCTTGTTGCATGTTCATTCCATTTCTTTGTGCCATATTCTTACCACGGTAAATCGCCGGAGCGACAGCAACGTGCCACACCAGAGCGCTGTTCATCGGCAAATGTCGTCGCGACTGACGCACTAAAGACCGCTAACCCGCAAAGGAGAACGGATATCGACTACATCCATGTCAACACCAAGCCGTAAACCTCTTTGACCGCCATTGCTTAGCGTACCCTGCCTTGTGCTGAGCAATTACACAAAGAAGAAAATCATTTAATTCAGTTAGATACGACAACACAGGCGTGATAAATCCTGACTGGGGAGATGTATTTTTATCTTGTGTCGTTCAACAAAATAAAGGGACTACCATGTCATTTATAACAAACCTGAACCAGCAACAGAGAAAACGACTTCATCAGATCACCTTAGTGGCCACCTTCGGCGGCCTGCTTTTCGGTTACGACACCGGCGTTATCAACGGCGCCTTTTCCTCACTGAAGCAGTACATGGCGCTGACCCCAACCACCGAAGGGCTGGTAATGAGCGTTCTGCTGGTCGGCGCCGCGCTGGGCAGCGTGTTTGGCGGCAAATTTGCCGATTACTTCGGCCGGCGTAAATATTTACTCTTTCTCTCCTTTGTTTTTCTCATCGGCGCGTTGCTTTCCGCCGCGGCCCCCGATATCACTACCCTGCTGATTGCCCGCGCCCTGCTGGGCTATGCCGTCGGCGGCGCTTCGGTCACCGCCCCCACTTTTATTTCAGAAGTGGCGCCTACCGAGATGCGCGGCAAGCTGACCGGCCTGAATGAAGTCGCCATCGTCATTGGCCAGCTGGCGGCGTTTGCCATCAACGCGATCATTGGCATCATCTGGGGCCATCTGCCGGACGTCTGGCGCTATATGCTGCTGGTACAAGCGATTCCGGCCATCTGCCTGTTCGTTGGCATGTGGCGGGCGCCGGAAAGCCCGCGCTGGCTGATCAGCAAAAATCGTCATGATGAAGCACTGCATATCCTCAAACAAATCCGCCCGGCGGAACGCGCGCAGAAGGAGTACGATGACATCTCTACCCTGATCAAAATTGAAGCTGGTAATAAGTACAGCGCCCAGAGCACCTTTGCGACGATTGTCAAAACACCCTGGATCCTCAAAATTTTGCTGGTCGGCATTACCTGGGCCGCACTGCAGCAAACCACCGGCGTTAACGTCATTATGTATTACGGTACGGAAATCCTGAGTGCCGCCGGTTTCTCAGAGCGTACTTCGCTGATCTGCAACGTGCTGAACGGTGTTTTCTCCGTGGGCGGTATGCTGATCGGGGTACTGTTCCTTGTCGACCGCTTCAAACGTAAGACAATCATCATCTACGGTTTCGCCATTATGGCAACCCTGCATCTGATTATCGCCGCTGTCGATTACACCCTGGTGGGTGACCTGAAAGCTACCGCCATCTGGCTGCTGGGCGCGCTGTTCGTCGGCGTGATGCAGGGCTCCATGGGCTTTATTACCTGGGTGGTATTAGCCGAACTGTTCCCGCTGAAATTCCGCGGACTGTCGATGGGGATCTCGGTATTTTTCATGTGGATCATGAACGCGGTGGTCAGCTATCTGTTCCCGCTGCTGCAGGCAAAACTGGGCCTTGGGCCAGTCTTCTTTATCTTCGCCGCCATTAACTATTTAGCCATTCTTTTCGTGGTCTTTGCCCTGCCCGAGACCTCCAATAAATCGCTTGAGCAGTTAGAAGCAGAGCTGTCAGCAAACCATGAAGATAAAAAATCCACTCGTCTCACCAGGGAGGTTGGTTATGATCGATAACATCACGCTGGATAATCTGCATATTGGCTGCAAAGCCAGTAATAAAGCGGAAGTCATCGCCATGATCGGCGCGGAGTTTAAAGCCAAAGGCTATGTCAATCAGGAATGTGTCCACTTTCTGCTGGAGCGTGAACATCAGGTCTCGACCTTTTTAGGCAATGGCATCACCCTGCCGCATTTGCCGAAATCCGCGACGGATATCATCCTTAAAACCGGGATTGAGATCTATCAGTTTCCTGATGGCGTAATCTGGGATCGGAGCAATGTAATGTTTATTGCCATCGGCGTGATCGCGAAAGAGAAAGAGCATATTGACGTACTCAAGGAAATTGCCTCGATATTTAGCGATGAGCTGATCGCTAATGCACTGTCATTAATCTCTGACAAACATGATTTCCTGAAAATTCTGCAGCATAACGCCTTGCCCCATTAAGTATGACACCGACCGGAGCTCTGGCCCCGGTCGGATTTTCACCCCTCGCCCAGCAAACATGGCGAATAATCTGATTCTCCCCGTTATAACCTCAATGGCAATAATAACCAGAGAAACCAACGTATTGCTACTTGCTTGAAGTACGCGCATTAGCGCAGGCATTTCATAACTAAAATCCCATTAAAACAATGAGTTAAATATTCTTCAGAGCTACTGACCCTCAGGTTTATTGCTCGCGCTGTTAGCACCGTACGCCAGTGATTCCTGCGGTATTCCATTAGTTTTGATTTATATCAATACCTGTTCGATCGTTAAAATGCATTTTACAGCGCGATTATTTTAGCAGGGTGAATACGACATTGGTTTTACGATTGGGATATTTATTTAGCCGACCCGCAAGTCTGTGGGGATGGCTGATGTGTAATGCGTTTAACGGTATTGCGATTGTCCTCTGCTTTCGTGGCATAAGCAGCGTCACCGGTTTCAGCGAGGCGATCTGGCAGGTCATCATCACGCTGGCTATTATCATATCGACCTGGTACAGCGCTAACTATTTTGCTGCGCTGGAAGCTCGACGCGATAAACGACGCTATCTGCTGCTGGCCTGGGTGGTCATGACCATTCTGTTGAATTTTATTCACCTTGGCGGTGGTTAACGCCATCTATTAAAGGATCATACCATGACGCTGGCGATGCTGTTGGTGCTTATCAGCCACCATAAAGGGCTGACGCTCTTGCTGATCGTAATTATTGCGCTGCTGTTTATTGCGCTCACTCCGCTGGTCAAAAAACTGTTGAGTCACCTTCACGATCGTTCCTGAATTTTCTTTTATGACCGCCTACAGGGGGCCTTCTCTTCGTCATCTCCGTTTATCCCGTCACCCGCTCCCCCAGCATACAGTTTGTGGCAACGCCAGAAAAAGAAATGAGAACCATTATCATAAAAGCTGTGCTAACGTGTCAGCCCACAATAACGCCAGAAGCAACAAAACAGGGGGACAGACGAGGTGAAGTTGAGTTCAGGGAGCATCACAACAGGTCGTACGAGCGGGCTGCTGACGCTGGCGATTGGCGCACTCTTCTACAGCAGCGGCAGTATTGCCCGGCCGGATCTTCAGCCGCTGGGGCCGAACATTGCGGATAAAGGGTCGGCGTTTTACCACTTTACGCAACGCCAGTATGACTCTGCCGATGGCGAACGTCACTACCGGGTATGGACCGCAGTGCCGGACAAAGCCCCGCCCGCCGCCGGCTATCCGGTACTGTATATGTTGGATGGCAACGCGGTGATGGATAAACTCGACGACGCGTTTCTGCAGCAGCTCTTCGCCGGCTCCCCGCCGGTGATCGTCGCTATCGGCTACCAGACCGCGCTGCCCTTTGATACCGCAGCCCGTGCCTGGGATTACACCCCACCGCTAAAGACGCATGAGCCTCGCGCCGGGAAACCCGCGCTACCGCCGCGTAAAACCGGCGGCAATGATGTTTTTCGCCAGCTGCTAACCGAAACGATGGTTCCCCAGACGGAAGCTAACCTGAAAATAGATCCCCACCAGCGCGCTATCTGGGGCCACTCCTACGGCGGATTGTTTGTGCTCGACGCGTGGAGGAAGGCTTCGCCGTTTGGGAACTACTATTCCGCCAGCCCGTCGCTAGGTCAGGCCCTGCAATCGCCTTTGCAGGCAAGCCAAAGTCTTGATGCCGTCCGCTTTCGCGGGAAATCGCTGTACCTACTCGAGGGTGACGGTAAAGCCCGTGGAGAGCCGTCCGGGCACGAAGCCTCGCTTGAGGTGTTGCGTCAAACCCAACAGCAGCTTGCCAGTAAAGGGTTGACCGTAGCCTTCTGGCGCTACCCCGGTCTGACGCACGGTCAGATGTTCGAGGTCTCGCTGCGCTCGGCGCTGCTGCATCTTTCCGGGCAGGCAGCGCTTGCGCATCAGTAACGCCCTTACGCCCACCAGCGGAGGGTGGGCGCATCAGCGCCGGTCGGGCAGGTGTTTGATATCGACCGGCTCGCCGAACAGAAATCCCTGCATCTCGTCACATCCCTCCTCTTCGAGGATCTGCAGTTGTCCAGCCGTTTCCACCCCCTCGGCGATAAGCGGCGTATTGATCGAATTGCCCAGCGAAATAATGGCTCGCACGAATGAGCGTACCTGAGGGTTGCTCTCCACATCTGTCATAAAGCTGCGGTCGAGTTTGATGACGTCGAAATGAAAATCGCGCAGCATGCTCAGGGAGGAGTAACCGGTGCCAAAGTCATCCAGCGCAATACTGATCCCCATTTTTTGCAGATGATGCAGAACGCTGAACGCCAGCTGTTTATTGATCACAAACGCCGTTTCGGTGACCTCAAACTCCAGCAGACTGACCGGGTAGGCGGTACGCATCAGGATCTCGCGGACTTTTTCGATAAAGCTACGATGACGCAACTGCACCGGAGAGATATTGACCGAAACTTTTCTGTTCAAACCATTTTCCAGCGATTCGTTACACACCTGCTCGAGCACCCAGTAACCTAAGGGCACGATGGCGCCGCTCTCTTCGGCGATGGGAATAAACACGTCCGGTGGGATCGTCCCCAGCTGCGGATGCTGCCAGCGCAGCAGCGCCTCGTAACCGGTGATGCTACGATCTTTGATGTTGCGGATAGCCTGATAGTGGAGCGAAAACTCCCCGGCGTGAATACCGCGCCGGATATCGGCGGCCATCATATTGCGCTGCCGCGTCTTGTCATCCATTTCACGTTCATACCAGCAAATCTTATGGTCGAGGCTGCTTTTTGCCCGATACATAGCCAGATCGGAATTGCTCAGTATCGTATTAATATCCGTGCCGTCCTCCGGGTAGACTGAGATGCCAATGCTGGCGGAGAGAACCACTTCCGTCGCGGCAAACGTCTGCTTACCGCTGAAGCAGTGCCACAGGCGCGCAGCAAAGGCATCCACTTCACCCTCATCGGAAAAAGGTTTAACGGCCACAAACTCATCGCCGCCGAAGCGGGCGACCATCTCCTCCTTCTGCAGCGTTTTGAGCACGGCGCCCGCCACGCGCTGCAGCAGCTGGTCACCAATCAGATGGCCCTGCAGATCGTTAATCTCTTTAAATTTGTCTAAATCGATCGTGAAAATGGCAAAGCGGCGGGCATCATTTCCAGTGATCAGCTTCTCCACCCGTTCAAAAAACTCCACCCGATTGGGTAAACCGGTTAACGCATCGTAGCGCGCCATCCAGGCGATGCGGTCGTTAATCGCCTTCTGTTCACTAATGTCGCGGGTAATTTTGGCAAAACCCAGCAGGGTGTTCTGCTCATCGCGGATGGTATCGATCATGACATGCGCCCAGAATCGGGACCCGTCTTTGCGATACCGCCAGCCTTCCCCTTCAAACTGCCCGCTACGCAGGGCGATTTCCAGGTTTTTTGCGGGTACACCGGAGAGTTGCTCAGCTTCGCTATAGAAGAGACCGAAGTAGCGACCGATGATCTCGTCGCTCAGGTACCCTTTTGCCCGGCGGGCGCCCTCATTCCAGCTAATGACCGTGCCGTCGGCGCTCAGCATATAGATGGCATAATCTTTAACGCTTTCAATAAAGTGGCGATAGGCAATATCCGTCAGGTGATCGTTACTCATGATACAGCGCTCTCTGTGGCTCGGTCGTGGCAAAACGCATTAGATATAGCAGAATTACGCCTATTAAGAATACAAGGATATGGCCTTTTGTTGGCCTCTTTCTGACCCGGACACCGCAGAAGGCGCGGCGGACGCTCTCGTTAAGCGTAGTGGACCAGGCCGTCCGAAGGAGTGATATTCTCCGCGATTTTTGCACTTAGGTCGCCCACTAATAGTTACTTTTATTGATTAAAAAGTTTGATTGAAAGAATAAATAAAAGGAGTAATGTTAATAATACTTTCTATGGAGGTTAAATATGTTGCGTGATTATTTAAAAGTGGAAAAAGAAGACCAGCTTGTTGAACAACAGAGTCGGCATGACAATAGCCAGCATTATTCTTCGGTGACCGAATGGGTTATTTTAAGTAAAGATGGCCAGCGCAAAGGCCGGGTATCCCTGTTTGACCGCTTCACCACCCGCCGCTCCTGGAGCGACAGTTTCCGCATTACGCAGTTCGATAATGCGGGTAAAGTGGTGGTGGATAAACTCACTGACGCGCTGTAAATCCTTCGGATTCCCGGCCTGACGGGAGAATATTAATACGCAAAATTAACACCTGCATAAAATATATTGATGCGTCGCCATCATGTTATTTTCTTTCTGCATACCGATAATCTAATGGGTAATTTTCGCCATGGTGCACAGCGCGAATTTTTAACCCGAAAAAATGCTGAATATAAGCCCGCTGGTCGGGCTTTTTTGCATGGTGCTCGCCATCCACGCCACAAAATGCCAAGGACATCCCGCGCTGGATTGTATACGATGTATATACGAATCATTACGGTATATATCTATGGGAATCGTCAAAATCTCCGATCTGCTGCACGATGATATTCGTGATGCCAGCAAAGCCATGTCCCGCTCCGTTAATGCCCAGGCGGAATACTGGATCCGTCTGGGCATGATGAGCGAACTCTACCCTGAGCTTAACCACCAGCAGATCAAACTGCTGATGCTGAAATCCGGCTCTGACCGTCTGCTGGAGGTGATCAATGCCATCAATAATCATTAAAACCGCCGACGAACTCGCCCGGCAGCGCCATGCCGGCCAGCTGCTGGCGTCAGTGTTTGATATGCTGGATACTTTTATCGTTCCCGGCGTAACGACGATGGCGATTAACGATCGAGTGGAAGATTTTATCGTCAACCAGCTGCACGCCCGCCCGGCCAGCAAGGGGCAATACGATTTTCCCTATGTGTTGAACACTTCCATTAACGATGTGGTGTGCCACGGGATCCCCAAAGCGACCGAACATCTGCGCTCCGGGATGATTGTTAACGTCGATATCACCCTCGAGAAAGCGGGCATGATTGCCGACTCCAGTAAGATGTACCTGATAGGCGATGTCTCCCCGCTGGCCCGCCGGCTGGTAAAGACTACCTATGAAGCGATGTGGAAAGGCATTGAGGTGGTGAAGTCTGGCGCGACGCTGGGCGATATTGGCCACGCTATTCAGCGCTGGGTGGAGGAACATGGCTATAGCGTGGTCAGAGAATATTGCGGTCACGGCGTCGGTCAGGAAATGCATGAGGAACCGCAGGTGCTGCATTACGGCCGCCCCGGAGAAGGCGCCGTGCTGCAGGAAGGCATGGTGTTCACCATTGAGCCGATGGTCAACCAGGGCGACAGCCGTATCAAAACCAAAAAAGATGGCTGGACGGTGGTTACCCGCGATAAAAAACTCTCCGCGCAATGGGAGCACACCGTGGCCGTCACCGCCAACGGTTTTGAGGTGCTGACGTTACGCGACGATGAACAGTCTCGGATCCGCTGAGTTGCTTCCCTTTCTCTATGACGGTGGGCCGCTTTCCGATCCCGGAGCTCGCTTGGGCGCCAGACGACACCTGATTCTGCCGCCGGGCGGCGGCAATAATTGTTTTCATGAATGATTTTCTGCGCGCGCGTCTGCCCGCTGGTTATGGCTGATGCGCGCGTAAACCGCACAAGGGTTTATCCTTTACCTCCTTGCATCAGCTTACTCTTCATTGCCTTTATCCCGCCTTAGCGATAGCGAATAATGACATCCGCTTCGCTATGCTGCGCATTTCGCCAGTGAATACTGACCTCACCACGATTGTCCGGCATGGCGTAGCGAGGACGGTTGTTTGTCAAGGCGACCTGTTCCGGTGAATGGTGCTGGCACGAGACATCGATACGATCGTGCCGGGGGGCGATAACACAGGCCGGATTGATGACCCGTCCTGAAAAATGAACCTGGCCGGAAAGCGCAGCAGACGACGCCAGCGGCGCCAGGCACAGACATAGCAGAGCGAGACGGAATGGAGACATAGCAATCTTCCTTGATAACGGGTGACACTGCGCGGCACAGCATCGTTTCTGTGCCCTACAACCTGCGGCTTCCTGCCGTCACTCCACGCTACTGCAAAATAGCGGCAGCGTAAATGATTATTCCGGGCCACCCGGTCAACTGCCGGGAATAACAGCAACTTTTTCGTAAAATTTGCTCAGAACAGTTATCTCCCGGAAATAATTCATTATACGTATGGGACTCTTTTTTAATATTTAATGAGATTATACTTACACCAAAAAATAAATAATGTTACAGCTTAACACATCTTATCAATGGGCCTTTACGATGTTCTCCGTATAATCCCGCCCCCGACGGTAATATACATTAGTGATGCTTACCGTTTTTTGTGAACAGAAATAAAAAACATGCTTTAAAAATGTTAAATGCTTTTGTTAACTTGTGATTATTTAATAAGGTTTGAGTATGAAAGAAAAAGGCACCCTGCTGGTTGTTGGTTCACTGCTGGCCTTAAGTCTGGCTACTGTGACCACCGCCCGCGCGGCGGGTACACTGAATTTCACCGGTAAAATTATTAACGAGTCCTGCCAGATCGCCAATAACGGTGGCGATGTTAATGTCGATTTTGGCAACGTCGATATGTCGGCGCTGAAATCCCATGAAGCGAAAACCGCAGAAACGCCGTTCACCATCAACCTCACCGGTTGCCCACTGGCGCAGAACATCAGTATCAGCCTGGAAGGTACTCCGGACACCAACGCTAACGGCACCAGCGCCGCCGTGCTGGCGCTCTCCGACGCCGCGGATACCGCCAAAGGGGTGGGCATTGAAGTCTTCTCTTCCCCTGACGGCTCAACGGAAGGCACTCAGCTGACCTTTGACAAGCAGAGCAAAACGGCGGTTTCGCAAGCCGACGAAAACGGTGATATTGCATTTAACTTTATTGCCGATCTGAAGAGCGATTCCTCACAGGATGTCACTGCCGGCAATATTAATGCCACGGCCAATATTGATATTGTGTACGAATAGAATGTCCTGATTGCCACTTTTCCAAGGGCAGCGTCCTCCTGCCCTTATTCTCTTCCTCGTGACCGGATCCTCAATTATGCAGTGTTATAAAGCGGCTTTTATCCTGAGCCTTCTCTTTTGCCCGTTCCTGGCGTCTGCCGCCGGGGTTGCCATTGCCGGCACACGTGTCATTTATAATGAACAAAGCCATGAGGCAGACATCACGGTAAAAAACACCAATCCTCACGATCCGGTGCTTATTCAGAGCTGGGTAGACGATCTGGCTGATAATAATAAATCACCGTTTATCGTCACCCCGCCATTGTTCCGTCTGGATGCCGGAGACAGCAACGATCTGCGCGTGTTATTAACCTCGGCGCAAATGCCAAACGATCGGGAAAGTTTGTTCACCCTGAATATCAAAGTGATCCCTGCCAATACCGCGCCGGCTGGCGAGAACATTCTGCAATTTGCTATAAAGAATCAACTGAAGCTCATTTATCGCCCGGCAGGGCTCCCTGGCTCGGCGCTCAACGCGGCGCAGCACCTGCGCTGGCGGGTCAGCGGCAACCACCTGCAGGCGGAGAATGCCTCCCCCTATTATGTGACTATCACCACGCTCACCTGCGCGGGCCAGAACCAGAAAACGCCGCTTGAGCGCAGCGTGATTGCTCCTCACAGCCGTGAAGATTATGCCCTCCCCGGCGAGGCCTGCGCCCGCGAGGTGAGCTGGCGCATTCTGGATGACTTTGGCGCTGTGCAGACGTTTAGCGCCCCCGTTTCGGCGCACTAAGCGTCTGATGTCGCGATGCGCCACGGCCCGGCTCATACCGTTACCGTCGTCAGCCTCTCCATCCTGCTGGGCGGACAGAGCGCGCTCTTGCACGCCCAGGCGACCTTTAATATGGATCTGCTGGAGAAAAACGACCATTTGCCGGCAGTGGATCTGCAACGCTTCAATCAGCAGGCGGGCCAGCCGCCAGGCGACTATCCGGTGAGCTGGCAGGTCAACGGCGTCACGCTGGACGCCCGTAAGACCGTCACGTTTCGCCAGAACGATCGCGGACAGCTCACGCCCTGCCTTAAGCCGGAAGATCTGCTGCAGGCCGGAGTTAACCCGGCCGTGCTGTCCCAGGCGCCCGGCGCAACGTCCCGCTCATGTCCCGAACTCAACGCACTGCTGCCGGGCAGCACGGTCAATTTCGATTTTGCTCATCAGCGGCTGGTAATGACCATTCCTCAGGCGCTGATGACGCACCGGGCGAGGGATAATGTTCCCTCTGCGCTGTGGGACGAAGGTATTAGCGCCTTTCAGAGTAACTATCGTTATTCAGGCGCAAGCCAGCGTACCCGCGAGGGCAGCACCGAGCGCGATAACTATCTGATGTTGAAAAGCGGCGTGAACGTCGGCGCCTGGCGCCTGCGCGCCAGCAATAGCCTGACCGCCAACAGCGATGATAAGCCCCAGTGGGCGACCAGCGGCGCCTGGCTTGAGCGCGACCTGACGCGCTGGCAGAGTGAACTGACCCTCGGGGATACCTTCACGTCGGGCGATGTGTTTGACGCGGTACAGTTTCAGGGAATATCCCTCGCCTCCAGCGATGCAATGTTCCCGGACTCGCAGAAAGGTTTTGCCCCGACCATCCGCGGGATTGCCAGAACCAACGCCCAGGTCACGGTTCGGCAAAATGGCTACGTGCTGTATCAAACCTACGTCACCCCCGGCGCGTTCGTGATTGACGATCTTTATCCCACCGCCAGCAGCGGCAATCTTGAGGTTGCCGTCAAAGAGTCGGATGGCGAAATCCGCCGCTTCACCCAGCCGTATGCTTCGGTGACCAGCATGCAGCGCGAAGGCAGCCTGAAATACAACCTGGTCGCCGGGCGCTACCATAGCGACGATGCCAGCCAGCGGCCGTTGATGATGCAGCTGTCGCTGATGCGCGGGTTCGCCCATAACCTGACGCTGTTTGGCGGACTGCAGAGCGCGGCGCAATACCATAACCTCTCGCTCGGCGCAGGACAGGGTTTGGGAGAAGCCGGGGCGCTCTCGCTGCAGCAGTTAAACGCCCGCGACCGGCACCAGCAGGATCCGATCGATGGCCGGGCCTGGCAGCTCCAGTACAGCAAAGGTTTTGATCGTCTTGGCACGCAGTTGACTTTCACCGGCTGGCGTTATTCGCATCAGCGCTATGCCACGCTGAGCGAGGCGTTTTCCAGCCCGGGTAGCGACGACGACCTGCAGGATAGCGACAACAAAAAAGCAACCCTGCAAATCACCGCCAGCCAGAGCCTGCCGTACGATATCACCCTCTATCTGAGCCTCGACCAGGACAGCTACTGGTCAGGGGGCGCCTCACAGCGTACCGCCAATATGGGGATCAGCAGCCAGGTTCACGGTATCGCGTGGTCGCTCAGCTACAGCGACTCCCGCAGCAGCCACGGTGACGAGGAGGATGACGAGCCGCATTCCGACAAAGTGGTGACATTGTCACTTTCCGTGCCGTTGAGCCACCTGCTGCCGGGGAGCTATGCCGGCTATACCCTGACCTCCTCCCGCCACAGCGTTGGCAGTCAGATGGTCAGCCTCAACGGCACATTGCTGGACAATCACGCGCTTAGCTACGCCGTCAGCCAAACCCGCGATCGGCAAAACGGGTCCAGCGGCAGCCTGACGGCCGGGTACAGCAGTGGAAGGGGCGATCTGAATCTCGGCTACAGCCACGATTCGCAGGCCGCTCGTCTGAACTACGGCGCCAGCGGGGGCATTCTGATTCACCGCCACGGGGTAGTCTTTACGCCGGAAATGAATGGCGCTGTCGTCCTGATTGACGCCGGTGGCGCCGGCGGTGTGACCCTCGCCAACCAGAAAACCATCGCCACCAATGGTGACGGGTACGCCGTGCTGCCCTTCGCCACCGCCTATCACCGCAACGACGTCTCTCTCGACAGCCATTCGCTGCCGGAGAATGTGGATCTGGCCAACAGCACCGTGACGCTGGTCCCTACCAAAGACGCGGTGGTTCTGGCGCGCTTTCACACCCACGTTGGCTATAAGGCGCTGTTTACGCTGCAGTCGCGGGGACAACCGCTGCCCTTTGGCAGCGAAGTACGCGCCAAAGACACCAACAGCATCGTTGCCAGCGAGGGTCAGGTGTACCTGGCCGGCCTGGCGCCAAAAGGCACCCTTTATGCGCAATGGGGGCCGGGCCCTCAGCAGCGCTGTAGCGCCCGCTACGATCTCACCCCGACGCTGGCGCAGACCCCCCATCCACTCATTTTACAGCAGACGTTATCATGTCCTTTTTAACTCTCCTGCGTCGGGTCGCCCTGACGCTGTTATTTATTCTGTTACCGGCCGCCAGCGGATGGGCCTGTACGCCAGTGTTTGTCCGCGGCCAGGCCTCCCCCCTTCGGCTGAACGTGGGGCAGCTCACGGTTCCGGCTGACGCCAGACCCGGCACCCCGCTGTATCATAAAAGTTTCGCCTGGAACCGCCTTAGCGACGGCGGCGAACAGTGGATCCGCTGCGCGGACGATCCGCACGGGCTGTCACCGCTGCTGCTGGACAGTCTGCTGTCCGGGGGAGTGACGCGACCGACGGTTTATCAAACTAACCTCGCCGGCATTGGCGTTCGCGTATCGCTGCGCGCTATCGGCGGCTATGGCGGCTTTCCTGACCGGCCGACGCCCTCGCCGTTTAGCCAACGGGTGGACAATCCCGCCGCCTTGCCCGATGCGGTGTGGAAACTGGGCTATTTCCGCCTGACGATTGAGCTCATTAAAACCGGTCCCGCGGCGACGCCGGGCGAGCTTGAGTATCACAGCGAGCGCTTTTTAATGGCGGAGCATACCCCGCTGGCCGCGTTAGACTTAACCGGCAGGATCAGCACCGCGGGATGTTCAGTGAATGACGCCACGCCAGCCCTGATTAAGCTCCCTGCGGCGATGCTTGACCACTTCGGCGGCGTCGGCAAAACCACCGGCGACACCCCTTTCGCGCTGCAGCTGGATTGCAACAGCGCGGTCACGATTTCCCTGCGAGTTGACGGCGCGGAGCCCCTCTCCGCCCGGGGGCATGGCGTTCTGCGCAATGACGCCACCGACGATCGGGCGCAGGGTATTGGCGTGCAGTTGCTTTACCATCGTCAGCCGGTCGTACTGAATCATGAGATGACGCTGGGCAGCGCGAGCGCGGGCCGGTTTACCCTGCCGCTCACTGCCCGCTACTACCAGACACGTTCCCGGATCACCGCCGGTCAGGTGTCGGCCGTCGCGACCTATACCTTGCATTATGACTAGGCGATGGCGAACCGACGGATGAAGCGGATGAAGGAATTGCTCTGACCGGCGAATCGTAAGAGAATAGCGCCTACACGCGACGATCTGAGTACACGGGAGTTCATCATCAGCCATTCTCGTCGATTCCCCTTAGCCAGCAAAGTGGCGCTGGCAGGCGCGGCGCTCATCGCCGCTGGCATGCTGTTCAGCTGCACCAGTAAAGCCCCTAAATCCCTTGTCACGCCGCCGAACGCTGCCGCCGTCAAAGCCGGGCAGGCGCACCGGGAGCCGGTGCGCGGCGTGTGGCTCACCACCGTTTCGCGCCTTGACTGGCCGCCGGTCGGGTCGATTATCGCCAGCACGCCGGAGAGCCGCATCACGCAGCAGAAGCTGGCGCTGATCGCTAAACTCGATAACCTGCAGCGCCTGGGGATCAATACCGTCTTTTTCCAGGTGAAACCGGACGGTACGGCGCTCTGGCGGTCGGATATTCTGCCGTGGTCCGATATGCTGACCGGCAAAATCGGCGAATACCCTGGCTACGATCCGCTGCAGTTTATGCTGGATGAAGCGCACAAGCGCGGCATGAAGGTTCACGCGTGGTTTAACCCCTATCGCGTCTCGGTCAACACCAAACCGTCGACGATTGCCGAGCTGAACAACACCCTCACCCAGGTACCGGCCAGCGTGTTCGTCCTGCACCGTAACTGGATCCGCACCGCCAGCGATCGCTTTGTTCTCGACCCGGGCATTCCCGAAGCGCGTGACTGGATCACCAGCATCGTCGCTGAAGTGGTGCAGAACTACCCGATTGACGGCGTGCAGTTCGACGACTATTTCTACACCGAAACCGCCTCTTCACCGCTTAACGACAACGAGACTTTCCGCCGTTACGGGCAGGGCTATGCCTCGAAGGGCGACTGGCGGCGGCATAACACCCAGCAGCTCATAGCCCAGGTTTCCACCACCATCAAAAAGCTCAATCCGAACGTCGAGTTTGGCGTGAGCCCGGCCGGGGTGTGGCGCAACCGCTCCCACGATCCGGCGGGGTCGGATACCCGGGGCGCGGCCGCCTATGATGAGTCCTATGCCGATACCCGCAGCTGGGTGCAGCAGGGACTGCTCGACTACATCGCGCCGCAGATCTACTGGCCGTTTGCCCGCGATGCCGCGCGCTATGATGTGCTGGCCAACTGGTGGGCCGAGGTGGTTAAACCGACGCATACCCGGCTGTATATCGGCGTGGCGCTGTACAAGGTGGGTGAACCGTCCAAAAATGAGCCTGACTGGACGGTGGATGGCGGCGTGCCGGAGCTGAAAAAGCAGCTCGATCTCAATGAGACTCTGCCGCAGATCCAGGGCACCATCCTGTTCCGCGAAAACAACCTCAATCAGCCGCAAACCCGGCAGGCGGTTAACTATTTGCGCAGCCGCTGGGGGCAGCCGCAGAGCTAGCCGCCAGCCGGCTCTGCTATAGCGCCTGCAGCCCTTGCTGCAGGCGGGCGTGCAGCTTCAGCATGTTCTCTGTAATGGCCTGCCAGACGTGGCTGGAAAAGTCCGCCGGCAGCGTCCGGCGAGCGCTTTCGATTGCCTGCGGCACATGCCCGGCAAACTCCTGGAGGATCGCCAGCATCTGCTCCCGGGGAAAGTTCACCGCTTTGGCCGTCGCCAGAAAATGACGCGGATAGATGGCGTTAATCTCTGTTATACGCCCTTTTGTGGCATTGAGCCCCATCGACAGCTTCAGATCGCGCAGATGCAGTCCCGTGCCGCCCAGCACCGGAAACGCCGAAATAATGTCGTAGAACGGTGTTAAGCGGTAGCTGCCGCCGGGCAACAGGTAAATTGAGAAGTTTTTTGCGTGACCGTCCGTCGCCCCCGTCAGCCACTGGAAGACCATGAACTTCATAAAGTCATAGCGATCTTTCAGCGCTTCACTCGAGCCCAGCAGAAAGGTCATGATCGCGGCGATACCCGGCCCGCCGTCAGACTCATATTTCATCGCTGAAGGAAGACCAAAAGCCTGACACAGATCCTCCTGCGGCAGACGCAGCAGCACCCTTCCCTCCTGCGCCCAGCGCCGGTCGAAGCGGGTTACCGCCAGGGCGCGGATCCGCGGGATGGTGATGATCTCCGCTTCCGGCACCGCCAGGCCCAGTTCTCTGGCCAGCGCCAGGCACAGAAACTCGTTATCCACGCTTTCACGCAGATCCAGCGTCGCATTGGGCTGCTTTATCTCGCCGATGGGCAGCTTAATGATATGCGTGGTCGGCGTGGCGCCCTGCGGAATACACCACTGCTCGCCCATCCGCAGCAGCGCCGTTTTCTCCTGGGCGCCGGCCACCGAGATACGGAAATCGTCCTGGCCGGTAATCATCCCGAGGGGGATATCCGACTGGTAAGCGGTCAGCAAAGCGGTGAGCTGCGCCTCGTCCAGCGTCTGCCAGCGTAATCCTTCCAGGTGCGCCTCTTCCCCCGGCGGCAGGAGGGTCACCGCCCCTACGCTATCCCGCCCGACTTCGGCCAGCAGATCGAACGGCTGCTTCGAGCGCGCCTGATAGCGCCTGACGATCCGGTCGCGGACCTGCGGGCTGTCGGGCAGCAGGTTATCAAAGTAGTGATACACCGCGTCGGCAGTGATATTGCCATACTGCAGCGGCAGTGAGAGGGAGAGCGGTCTGGCGCGCGGGCTGCGCAGCCACTCTTCGTCATAGCGAAAACTGTGCGCCCCGTTAGCCTGGCGGGTTAAGGTTCCCACGCGCACATTGTTCATCCAGGTGGTAAGCGTCGCCATTACCAGTCAAGGTCCGTGTTGTTATCGGGAGCCGGCGCCGTCTCAGCAGCTTTGGCGTTCAGCATCATCACCACCCCCAGCGACTGGAGGATCTTAAACAGCGTGGTTAAGGTGGTTTTGTCGGGGTGATTTTCAAAATTGGACAGCGTGGCCTGCTTAATGCCGATCCGCCTGGCCAGCGCATCCTGGGTCCAGTGGTTCTGCTGGCGCAGCAGCTTCAGGTAATTGGCCAGCTGCACGGGACTGTATATCTGCGGGGAATTCATCGCCTTGTTCCTTACCATCATTTATCCCCCTGTCGGGATAAACTTGGTTTTATACCCTACAGGGGATAATGTCAAGGATATCCCCTGGTGGGGATAGGAGAATAATTATCCTTGTGTGGGGATAAAACAGGAAGGATGATCGCCGGAGCCACCTGTACATGCCCGGTGGCGGCTGCGCCTTACCGGGCCTACGGGCTGTCTCTCACCGCTCCGTAACGATCCAGGCTGGGCAAGCGCAGCGCCGCCCGGCAGCGGGCAGCCGCGCTTAGCTGCCGCGGTAGGTCGACCACCCGCCCGGGGCGATGAGAAACGGCAGATGGAAATGGTCCTCTGCCGCCTCGCCGATAACAAAATCAATCTGCGCCCGGGTAAAGACGCTCTCGCGCCCGGCGCGGGCAAACCACGCCCCGGTTTCCGCTGTTAAGCAATAGCGCCCCGCCGGCAGCGGCGCGGCGCTAAAGGTGGCGATACGCCCCTGGGCGTTGGTCACCAGGTTCGCCAGCGTCTCGCCCTCCCGGCTCAGGCTGACCGTTACGCCTTCTGCCGGCGTACCGGTGGAAATATCCAGAATATGGGTGCTCAGGGTGCTCATTCGCCAATCACTCCTTCCAGTCTTAACATCGTAATTTCCCGCAGCTGGACAAGCGCCTCGGCCACTTCTTCGTCAGCGGTATGCTGCAGCCGGCGCGTCAGCGCCTGCAGAATCTCTTCACCGCTGCGCCCTTTGGCGCGGATTAAAAACACCCGGCCAAAGCGGGCTTCGTAGCGGGCATTCCCCTCCCGCAGGGCCTGCGCGAGCCGCTCATTCTCGCTGTCCACCGCCGACTGCTCCTGGCGCGACAGCGCCGCGTGCGCCTGGCCGCCGGTCGGCTTTTCACCGATCCGCGGATGGGCGCTGAGCGCCGCGTTCAGCTCATCCTCTCCCCAGTTAGCCATCGCCTTACGGGCGGCCTGCAGCAGCGCATGGCGGCTGGCGAAAGGTCGTAAGCTCACCAGCATCTCGCCCCAGGCCGGGATCGCCACGCAAGGGGCCAGCAGCCCCGCCGCCTCATCTTTGCTCAGGCTGTTAAACTGACTCAGCGCGATCATCCTGACTCCTTAACGATTTCGTCGCCGCCTGCTCCTGCGGCAGAATAAGGTTCAGCGCTATCGCTACCAGCCCACCGCTGGTGGCTGCCGAACCGAACAGATCGCCGACCATCGGCGGAAAATGGCTGAGAAACGCCGGCACCGACTCCACGCCAAGACCCGCGCCAAACGCCAGCCCCACGATCAGCACATCGCGACGAGTCAGCGGAGTCTGGGTAATAATCCGGATCCCGGCCGCCACTACGCAGCCAAACATCACCATCGTGGCGCCCCCCAGCACCGGCGCCGGGATCTGCCGCAGCAGTTCGCCCACCGGGGGGAACAGCCCGAGCAGGATCAGAATCACGCCAATGTAGCGTCCGACATAGCGGCTGGCCACCCCGGTCATCTGGATCACGCCGTTGTTCTGCGCGAAGGTGGTGTTCGGAAAAGCACAGAGCATGGCCGCCACCATACAGCTGACGCCATCCGCCAGGATACCGCCCTTCAGCCGGTTACGAAAAGCGCGATCGTCAACAGACTGTTGCGAAATCAGCGAGTTGGCCGTCAGATCGCCCACCGCCTCCAGAATACAGACCAGCGACACCAGGGCGACCGGCAGAAATATCGCGCTGTTAAACTGAAAGCCAAACGGAAACAGCGTCGGCAGGCGAAACAGAGTGTCGCCCAGGCTGTGAAGATGGAACTGACCGCTCAGCCCCGCTGCGATGCAGCCCACGGCAATGCCCACCACCACCGAGGAGAGCCGCAGCCAGCGGTTTTTGGCGCAGCTCAGCAGGACGATAACCCCGAGGGTGCCCGCCCCGAGCGCGATATTGTTCATGCTGGCGAAATCCTCGGCCTTTTCCCCACCGCACCAGTTGATGACGCTGACCTTGATCAGGCTGATGCCGATCAGCGCAATCACGCTGCCGGTAATGATGGGAGTAAAGATTTTCTTCAGCGGTTCGATAAAGCGGCTGACAATCACCGGCACCAGAGCGGCGACAAAGTTAACGCCAAACAGCATCGCCATCATATCCTGCGGCCCGCCGCCCTGCGCTTTTACCCACATCCCTCCGGCCACCGTCACGCCGAGGAAGGCAAAACTGGTGCCCTGCATGCAGATCATCCCGGCGCCGATGCCCCATACCCGATTGGACTGCAGAAAAGTGCCAATGCCCGAGGCCAGCAGCGACATACTGATGAGATACGGCAGCCAGTCGCCAAGCCCGAGGGTAGCGCCGATAATCAGCGGCGGCGTGATGATCCCCACCAGGCCCGCCAGCACATGCTGGAGAGCGCTGAAAAAGGCCGGAAGCGGTGGGATCCGCTGTTCAAGGCCGTAAAGCAGGCCACTGTGATGTTCGTCAGACATAGTGATATCCCGTAGCAAAGAGAAGTGCATGGGCTAGTGCACAAAGCAGGCCAGAGACGACAAAAGGGCACCAATAAATTTATTATCACTCCAAAATCATCAACTTAGATTACGCTCGTGATGCATCACCCCTCTCCGCTGCTGAACCAGGCGTCTGAAACGATAGATTCTTAATGCAACATACAGAAACTTTTGATTCATAAAAAGGCAACCAATACCTCACATTGCACCGATGCGGTGCGTCATGAGCCATCGCTGTGCCTCATGCAGGCGGTTTTCCTCCCTCCGGCGAACTGGTACGTAAATTGCTGGAGTCAGTCACGACATCTGGATAAGGAGAATAAAATGAAAGCAATCGTGATTGGCGCCGGCATCGGCGGCTTAAGTGCGGCAGTGGCGCTCAAACAGTCGGGGATCGACTGCGACGTCTATGAAGCGGTGAAAGAGATCAAACCGGTCGGCGCGGCGATTTCCGTGTGGCCCAACGGCGTGAAGTGCATGGCCCACCTCGGCATGGGTGACATCATGGAGACTTTCGGCGGGCCGCTGCGCCGGATGGCGTATCGTGATTTCCGCAGCGGCGAGAACATGACCCAGTTCAGTCTCGCCCCGCTGATCGAACGCACCGGCAGCCGCCCCTGCCCGGTCTCCCGGGCAGAGCTGCAGCGGGAAATGCTGGATTTCTGGGGACGGGAAAGCGTGCAGTTCGGCAAACGCGTCACCCGCTGTGAGGAAGATGCCGACGGCGTGACGGTGTGGTTTACCGATGGCAGCAGCGCCAGCGGCGATCTGCTGATTGCCGCCGACGGCAGCCATTCCGCACTGCGTCCGTGGGTGCTGGGCTTTACCCCGCAGCGCCGCTACGCCGGCTACGTCAACTGGAACGGTCTGGTGGAAATAGATGAAGCGCTGGCGCCCGGCGACCAGTGGACCACCTTTGTCGGCGAAGGCAAGCGCGTCTCGCTGATGCCGGTCTCCGCCGGCCGGTTCTATTTTTTCTTTGATGTGCCGCTGCCGGCGGGTCTGGCGGAGGATCGCGACACTCTGCGCGCCGACCTCAGCCGCTATTTTGCCGGCTGGGCGCCGCCGGTGCAGCAGCTTATCGCCACCCTCGACCCGCAGACCACCAACCGTATTGAAATCCATGATATCGAGCCGTTCAGCCGCCTGGTGCGCGGCCGCGTCGCGCTGCTCGGCGACGCCGGACACAGCACCACCCCGGATATTGGCCAGGGAGGCTGCGCGGCGATGGAAGATGCGGTGGTGCTGGGCGCCGTTTTCCGCCAGACCCACGATATTGCGGCCGCCCTGCGCGAGTATGAAGCCCAGCGCTGCGACCGGGTTCGTGACCTGGTGCTGAAGGCGCGCAAGCGCTGCGATATTACCCACGGGAAGGATATGCAGCTCACCGAAGCCTGGTACCAGGAGCTGCGCGAGGAGACCGGGGAGCGCATTATCAACGGCATGTGCGACACCATCCTCAGCGGGCCGCTGGGCTGACCGTCGCCATGGATTCAATCACCGCACTCAGCGTCTGAATGGCCATTTGCGCGGGCCGCGAAAGCTGACGCGAGGGCGCGGTACACAGCGCCAGGGTCAGCGGTCGCAGCAGCGTACTGCGCAGCGGGATAAAGGCCAGCTGTCCGCGCTGGACTTCGTCCAGCACGTCGAGCAGGCTGAGGAGCGTCACGCCGCTGCCGCGCAGCACCAGCGACTTGATGAGCCGGATATCATTGCAGCTGATGGTATTCTCCGGCGCAAAGTCATGGTGGCGATAGAGGAGCGCCACCCGCTCATGGACGATCAGCGGCGCGCCGGGCACGATATGCCGCTCCAGGCTGAGCTCGCCCAAAGACAGCGCCTTCGCCCCCGCCAGGGGATGGTCCGGACGCATCACAATCCCCACCTCCAGTTCGGCAAAGGCCAGCACGCTGAGTCCAGCCTGCCCCTGCGGATCGAGGATCAGGCCGACGTCCAGGTCCGCCTGACGCACTTTCTGGCTGACGGTGTGGCTGTCGGCCACCTGCAGATCCAGCTCCAGCCACGGCCAGCTGGCGATGATCTCCGCCAGCGCGGCGGCGAAGCCCCCTTCCGCCAGCGCCTGCACCATCCCAACGCTGACGCTCCCGCGCTTCATCCCCTGCAGCTCATCAAATTTCTGTCGGGTCTGGCGAAACTCCTTCTGCCAGCGCAGCAGATTGTCATACAGCAGTTCACCGGCGGTGGTCATCCGCAGTCCCTCCGGCAGGCGCTCGAACAGCGGGGTGCCGAAGGCCTCCTCGGCCTGCAGGATCTGGCGGTTAATTGCCGAGGCGGAGATATGCAGCTGCTCGGCGGCCCGGCGCAAGCTGCCGCAGCGGGCCACGGCGATAAAATAGTGGGCGAAACGGGAAAAAGGACTCATGGCACCCCTGTACTCTTTTTTGCAACAGCAGAGTGAATTAATGGTGATGGATGTGAACACCCTAATATGACAACAATAATCTCACAACAATAAAACAATCACCGATGTGAGCAGGAAGAGAAATCATGAAGACAATCACCCCCACGCCCCCCGCCCATTGCACCTTTGATCCAGAGGACTGGCTGCGGCTGGCCCGCTGCTGGCACCCGGTGGCCCGCGCCTGCGATATTACCGGCGCCCCGGTGAAAGCCACCCTGCTGGACGAACAGCTGGTTATCTACCGTATTAAAGGCCAGGTGGTGGTCGCCCGCGATGTCTGCCCGCACCGCGGGGTGCCGCTGACCCTGGGGTTTCATGAAGAGGAAGGCATCGTCTGCCCCTATCATGGCCTGCGCTTTGGTGAGGATGGCCGCTGCAACCGTATCCCCTCCAGCCCGGGGCAACCCATTCCGGCCAAACTGCATCTCACCAGCTTCGCCGTGGAGGAGCGCTACGGGCTGATCTGGACCTGCCTGGCCTGCGATCCGGACAATCCGCCGCCGTTACCGACCATGCCGCACTGGGACGACGCGGGATTTCAGCAAATCAACTGCCCGGCCTTCGAGGTGAAGGGATTTGCCGGCCGCCAGGTCGAAGGCTTTCTCGATGTCGCCCACTTCGCGTGGATCCACACCGACACCTTCGCCGATCCGGACAACCAGCAGGTGCCGGACTACACCCCGCAGGATACGCCGTTCGGCTTTGTTGCCGACTACTGGAGCTCGGTGGGCAATTACCCGGCCAGCTCCGATTTCCGCGCGCCGGAAGGGTTCCAGTGGCTGCGTCACTTTGAAATGCATCTGCCGTTCACCGCTACGCTGACCATCCATTTTCCCGCCGACGCCAGGCTGGTGATCATGAACGCCGCCTCGCCGGTGTCGTCACGGGTGACGCGGATGTTTGCCCCTATTGCCCGCAATTTCGACCTGCACGTGCCGGTGGAAGACGTACATGCGTTCAACCTGCGGGTGTTCGAAGAGGACCGCCTGATGGTAGAAACCTAGCGTCCGGAGCGGCTGCCGCTGGATCTGACCCTTGAGGCGCATATTCCGGCAGACCGTAGCTCCATCGCCTACCGGCGCGGGCTGAAGAAAATGGGTTTTGGCGATTTCTTTCTGGTATGAGTGGAGGTCATATGCGCGACATATTCCCCGTGGTGGTCGATGGCCTGTGGCGTCAGGGCGCGAAAAATCTGGCAGTTCGTCTGGTGAGCGCCGAGGGGCAACCGCTGCCGGCGTGGACGCCTGGCGCCCATATCGATCTCCATCTTCCCTGCGGGCTGATCCGCCAGTACTCCCTGACCGGCAGCCCGGCCGAACGGGATCACTATCTGCTCTGCATCGCCCGCGAGGCGCAGTCCCGCGGTGGCTCAGGCTATGTCCACGACACCCTGCGCCCGGGACAACCGCTGATGATCTCTGCCCCGCGCAACCACTTTCCGCTGCACGAGGGCGGCCATGTGGTGCTTCTCGCCGCCGGGATCGGGATTACGCCGCTGCTGGCGATGGCCCACGCCCGGGCGGCGTCCGGCGCCAGCTTTACGCTGCACTATTACGTTAGCCGTGCGCAGGAGGCCGCCTTCGCCACCGAGATCGCCCGCCAGCTAGCGGGTGGAATCTGCCAGATCCACTGCTCAGACGAGGGGCAGAGTCCGCGCCAGCGGCTGGCGCAGGATCTGGGGGCTCCGGACGCCGACACCCGGGTCTACTTTTGCGGTCCGCCCGGATTTATGGCCCGGGTTCGCGATACCGCACGGGCGGCCGGATGGGAGGAGGCGCAATTGCACAGCGAAGCGTTCCAGCCGCCCGCCCCGACGGCGGCGTCGGCGGCGGACGGAACCTTCACCATCACCCTCACCTCCACCGGGGAGCGCTGGCCGGTGCCGGGGGACAAAACCATCGCCCAGGTGCTGCAGGAGCATGGCGTCGCGGTGCCGCTCTCCTGCGAGATGGGGATCTGCGGCGCCTGCCTGACGCCGGTACGCGAGGGAACCGTCGACCACCGGGATACCGTGCAGTCGGAGGCGGAAAAACAGGCCGCAGAACAGCATATTGCGCTGTGCTGCTCCCGCAGCCTGTCGGCCAATTTAGTTATCGATCTCGCGGGATAAGCGGCCCGTCACCGGCTGGTCGGCGCGGGCGACCGGTTTCACCCGTACGGCGGCGAAGACAATCACCATCGCGCTCAACAGCAGCAGACCGCTGCCGGTGAAGACGCCGCTGGCGCCGTGCAAATCAAACACCGCCCCGCCGCCGGCGGCCCCGGCGCTGATGGCCAGCTGAATAGAGGCGACCAGCAGACCGCCCGCGCGTTCTGCTTCATCCGGCACGGTGGTGGCACGCCAGGTGGCCCAGGCCACCGGCACCAGGCCGAAGGCAAATCCCCACAGGGCGACCAGCAGCCCGGCCAGCACGGTCAGATGGCCAAACGTCACCATCAGCAGCGCCAGAACGCTCATCATCAACGGCACCAGCGCCAGGGTGAGACGCAGGCTACGGCTCAGCAGATAGCTCGCCACCGAAGTGCCGATAAAGTTAGCGATACCGAAGCCGAGCAATATCAGCGAAACCCCTTCGACACTGGCCTGCGCGACGGTCTCAAGGAACGGCCGCAGGTAGGTAAAGAAGGCGAAATGGCCGCTGAAAATCAGGATCGTCGCCAGCATGCCGCCCAGCATACCGGGACGACGCAGCACCCTGAACAGCGTGGAGAAGGTCCCGACGCTCTCCGGGCGCATGGAGGGCAGCACCCACAACTGCCAGAGCAGCGCCAGCAGGCTGGGTATCGCACAGAGAATAAACACGTTGCGCCAGCCGATCAGCTCCCCGAGGTAGCTGCCGAGCGGCGCGGCCACCACCGTGGCGACAGACACCGCGGAAAAAATGATCGCCAGCGCCTTTGGCACATGGGCCGCCGGCACCAGACGCATCGCCGTGGCGGTGGACATCGCCCAGAAGCCGCCGATGGCGATCCCCAACAGCAGACGGCCCAGCAGGAGAAACGCCAGCGAATCGGCAAAAGCGACCATCAGGCTGGAGACTATCTGCAGTACGGAAAAGAACATCAGCACCCAGCGGCGATCGATATTGCGGGTGGCGGTGGCGATCAGCAGGCCGGTAACTAACGCCACCAGCGCCGTCGCGGTGACCGCCTGTCCGGCCATCCCTTCACTGACGCCGAGGCTGCTGGCCATCGGCGTTAACAGGCTGGCGGGCAGAAACTCGGCCACGATCAGGCCGAACACCCCGAGGGCCAGGGCATAGACGGCGCGCCAGGCAGGTTTGGCGGGTGACAGGCTCGCGTCAGCAGCTATGCAGGAACTCATATACAACTCTCCAGGTTTATTAACATCCTGGTCATCTTAGGGACTTACTTTCGGACGATATATGATGCATACTCTTCAGTTATTGATTATTCGTCCGGAATTGCCATGAGCCAGCCTGCCATCGACCTGACCAGCGAACTGTTGCGCGGTATGCGCCTCTCCGGCGTTAACTACCGGCGCATCGAAACCGCACGCCCGTTCGGCGTCGGCTTTAGCGCCGTGGCGGGTAAAGCCCAGTTCCATTTCATCAGCCGCGGGCCGGTGCTGCTGCGCATGGCCCGCGGGGAACAGTTCACCCTCGAGAGCGGCGATGCGCTGTTTATTCCCAACGGCGACGGGCACGCCCTGCTCTCGGATCCGCAGGCCACGGTGGTCAATGTGGCGCAGCTGCCCAGCGAAACGGTGTGCAGCACGGTAAGTTGTATCAACGCTGGCGACCAGCCTGACTGCCCGGAGCGCGCCGTCATTTTCAGCGGTTGTATGGACTTTGAGCTCGGCGGCATGCAGCCGCTGGTCAAGGCCATGCCCGAGGTGATGCGGGTCAGCAGCCTGCTTAATACCTGGCCGGAGATCCAGCCGCTGCTGGCGGCGATGGAGCGGGAATCCCTCACCCGCCAGGCAGGCTATGCCGGGATCCTCGCCCGGCTGGCGGACGTGGTGGCCGCGCTGATTGTCCGCGGCTGGGTAGCGTGCGGGTGCGGCAACGCCACCGGCTGGGTACAGGTCCTGCGCGATCCCCGGCTGGCGAAAGCGATCTACGCCATGCATCAGCGCCCGGGGGTCAACTGGAAAGTGGAAGATCTGGCGCGGGAGGCGGGTCTTTCACGCTCGCTGTTCGCGGAACGTTTTCTCGCCGCCACCGGCACCACCCCCGCCCGCTATCTCACCGAGCTGCGTATGCGGCTGGCGGTGCAGTACATCACCCATGAAGGCCAGGCGCTGGAAAAAGTCGCCTTCAGCCTCGGGTATCAGTCGCTGGCGGCCTTCAGCCGGGCTTTCAAACGCATCACCGGCCAGCCGCCGGGAGCCCTGCGCGCCACGGCACGCTAGAGTCAGCCTTTATGTAAAGCGATACACGCCGTTGCCGACACGAAAGCGATGCCCCTTAAGCGCCGGGTTGGCGACGCGGAACACCAGTTCGGTCAGCTGGTTGGCAGCCCCTTCACGGAAGATAAATTGCCGGCCGCCCACGTCCAGTCCCTGCTCCCCCAGTGGCGGAAAGCCCAGCAGCGCCTGCCAGCGATCGCGCACCGCCTGGGGATTGACCACCTCGAACACCGCCTGCTCAAGCGTAATGTCGCCCAGCGGATGCGGCGCGTCCAGCCTCTGGGCGCGCAGCCGCGTCAGCCGGGTGGCGTCGTCTTCTTCCCACTGCAGCACAAAGGGATAGACCAGCCCGTCAGTGTCGCCATCGATGGTGAAGATCCGCCAGCGGATGATATAGCCCTGCGGATCGTTGCGCTGGCCATCGACAATCGGTGACACTGTCACCCCTGTACGACGCAACTGGTCATAGGTGGCGTCGATGTCGTCGCTGCGCAGCGCCACCCGAAACAGCGCCTCATTCTCCGGCAGCAGCCGTGCGGCGTCGCGCGAAAGGAGGAATTTGTCCATCGCGGCGCGCAGTTCGTCCGGGTCGGCAATGGCGAGGAATTCGATATACGTCAGGCCAAAATAGCTCAGCGCATTGCGGGTTCCCCACCCCGGATGCCGCCCTCCGGCCACCGCCCGCATCTGCTGCCCGGCAAAGATTTCAATCGCCGCTCCCGGCTGATTCACAAACTGTACTGCGTGGTCCCACTG
>SKEP01000023.1_pt1 | contig 104057 bp, 97 predicted proteins | sample 4826901 | NCBI WGS metagenome assembly SKEP01 (sample SAMN11008806, study PRJNA524170) | human gut metagenome | biome: Human fecal sample; material: Feces; isolation source: fecal sample from pouch patient p4, p43, p49, p54, p55 | host: Homo sapiens | place: Israel: Tel-Aviv | collected 2014-03-20
CTATTATACAATACAATAATCCATTCCGACAATTCTCCATCCTTTTACTTCCAATCATTTAAATCCAGGAAAAAACTCTTCCTTATATTATATAGTCACTCTGGTTCTGATGATTCATTTTTCAAAAAAACTCTTCCTTATATTATATAGGGCAGTGACAAAACTCTTCCTTATAATATATAGGGTGTGAATTCACAAAACAGTCTCCTAAAGTTCTTTATCATTCCCCCTAACGATTTCTGCATAAGTTATAGTATATTTGATATATTATAATTTTATAATATAGAATAGACTCTATTTCAAATATGATTTTCTGTTCAGCAGGAGTTGGCAATTTTATTTCGTACAGGAAAAATTTATCTTCATCTCAGCTAACCTTCCATCAACGAGTTATTATATCAATCATAGTATATTATAATTATAGAATATTAGCGGATGGTGTATACCACTTTCATATTTTGTGTTTAAAGTACGCATAAAAGCTCACACTAATAGCATACGAGGTGTTGCTATGAAAAGAATCCGCAAGCTGGTGTTTGGAATGATCTTCGCACTGCTCACACTGATTGTATGTGTCTATGCCTACGCCCTGTTCAATCGACTGCCGCTGGATGAACAGAGAAAGAACATTACAATCTATGATGTGAACGGCGATATCATATACGAATCCAATTTCAAAAAAAATATGCAGTGGACGTCCATTGATGATATTCCCGAATTTGTTCAGGATGCGTTTGTGAGTGTAGAGGACAAACGTTTCTACTACCATGCCGGCTTTGATCCTGTGCGCATTACAAAGGCGCTGGGTACCAATCTCATTCATGGGGATATCCGACAGGGCGGCTCCACGATCACACAGCAATATGCAAAAAATCTGTTTCTGACAAATGAACAGACCTTATCGAGGAAGGTGCAGGAATTTTTTTATGCAGCCCGTCTGGAAATGCAGTACAGCAAAAAGGACATTCTGGAGGGCTATCTGAACACGGTCTATTTCGGACACGGTGTGTATGGTGTGAATGCTGCCGCAGAGTATTTCTTTGATAAAAAGCTGAATCAGCTCAGCATAGCGGAAACTGCCATGCTGATAGGAATACCGAACGGTCCCAGTATTTATTCCCCGTTTCTGCACAAGGACAATGCAATCAAGCGGGAGCATTTGATTCTGGAGGTTTTGAAGAATAACGGTGTCATTACATCAAAGCAGTATGAAGCAGCCAAAAAGGAAAAGCTGAAGCTTTCCACCAATGTAAACATCAGTACCTACGGCATTGATGAATACTACATCGATGCGGTTATTCAGGAGCTCAGCAAGCTGAATATCGATTTGAACCGGGAAATTCATGTACACACCTATTATGACCCAAAGGTACAAATGCAGCTGAGCAATGCTGTCACGAAGCATGTGGATTTAAGCAGTGAGCTGGAGGTAGCCGGCATTATCACACAGCCCTTCACCGGAAACGTAATGGCTATGGTTGGAGGAAAGGATTATACGATTTCACAATACAATCGCGCCATCTATTCCTCCCGACAGGTAGCCAGTACCATCAAGCCGCTGCTGTATTACTGCGCCCTCCAGCAGGGCTTTACCCCATCCACGCAATTCACCTCACAGAAGACGACCTTCCGCGTATCCGATGATGAGGAGTATGCGCCGACCAATTACGGCAATGTCTATGCGAACGGAAAAATTTCCATGATCAATGCCATTTCCCTGAGTGACAATATCTACGCCGTAAAAACACAGCTTTTTCTCGGTGTGGATACACTGCACAACGCACTGCTTGATTTCAACATCCGTCAATCCTCTCCGAATCCAAGTGAGGCGCTCGGTACCGTGAATATGTCGCTGCTGGAGCTGAGCCGTATTTACAATACCTTTGCTTCCGAGGGTCTGTATGTTAAGCCTGCGCTCATTTCTCATATCACCAGCGGGAATGATGTTGTATACAAGCGTGAGGTTCAGCCGAAACGGCTGCTCCAGCGGGATGAAACACTGATACTGAATCAGATGATGACCTCGACCTTCGATATCCGCAATAAATCCTATACCTTCCCAAGCATGTACGGGCATGAGCCGGATATCACCGTGGCGGCAAAATCAGGCACCAGCGACTGGGATTCACTGGTTATGGGCTTTAATCCGGAATATACCGTAGGCATCTGGAGCGGCTTCGATGATAACCGCGAACTGGAAAAGCAGTATTACACCATCAGCAAGGACATCTTCAAGGATACCTTTAACGGATTATACAAAAAACGTAAGGGTGTCTGGTATCAGCCTAGTGACGGCATTCAGGAAAAACGAGTGAATCCCATCACTGGTACGGAAGATTCCGGAGGCTCTGTCTACTGGTTCAAAAAAGAGTAGGCTATAAAAAAAATCAAAAAAATTTTTTATATCCTGCTGAACAGTAAAAAAGCCCATGAATAAGCGGGAATTTGCTGTTGTGTCATTTCACTGTGCGCATTCTTTTTGCACATTTTACAGAAAATGGGTTTGCAAAAAGGAATTTTCTCTGTTAGAATGCAAAACTGTGAGGTGACAACATGAATTTTATTGAAAAACATACCAAAAAAGTGGCGCTGATTCTGTGCCTGGCAACAGCTGGAACTGCAGTCACAACTGTATATGCTGCCACTAATGCGGACGGATGGCATGGAACCGGAGCGGACCGCATTTACAAAGAGGAAGGCGCTGTCAAGACCAGCTCATGGCTGTTTGACGAAAGCGGAAGCTTCTACCTGGATGCAGACGGGCATCCGATTATCAGCGAATGGAAGACCATCAACGGCTCTGTTTACTACTTCGACTCCGAAGGACACCGTGTGAACGGAAAACAGGTCATTGACGGTCATGAATATCAGTTCCAGAAATCCGGCGTACTGCTGACCGGCTGGAATCAGACAAAAACCTCCTACTACAGCGAATTCGGCGAAAAGCTGAACGGTCTGCAGACAATTGATGAAAAACAGTATCTGTTCGATAAGGACGGAAACATTGTCAGCGGATGGCAGACGGTAGATGGGAAGAAGCTGTACTTCAAAAAAGACGGCTCTCTGGCAACAGCAAAAACAGAAATTGACGGAAAAACCTATAACTTCTCCAGCGACGGTTCCTTACAGAGTGGCTGGGTGAAAAAAGACGGAGAAAAATACTATTACGACAAGTATGGCTTTATGACAAAGGGCTGGAAGACCATTGACGGAAAGAAATACTATTTCAACCGCAAGGGACAGGCAGCAACCAGCACGAAGTACGCAGGCTACAAGTTTGATAAGAACGGTGTGGCGAAGAAAATCAAAGAGAAGAAAAAAGAAGAAACAACAGAAAGCAATGAGAATGTACAGAGCACACGCACAGCTGGCAACAGCTCCGCGGCGGCTTCAAGCAGCTCTTCCTCCTCAAGTGCAAATCTGAATCCGGCAGGTTCCGGAAGCAACTCCAGTGCGGCAGGCATTGCGGCTTCCATGGTAGGCTCCCCTTACGTTTGGGGCGGATCCTCACCTGCAGGCTTTGACTGCTCCGGTCTGACCTCCTATGCCTATGCACAGGCAGGCATCAGCATTCCGAGAACAGCAGGCGGACAGGCAAGTGTCGGTTCAGCGGTATCCTACGGCAATATGCAGCCAGGTGATCTGATTGTATGGAGCGGTGGTGCACACGTATCCATTTACGTTGGTGGCGGACAGATGGTTCATGCAACGAATCCATCCACAGGAGTTATCACATCCTCTGTAAGCTTCTGGAGCAACAACAGCGGACAGAGTATCACGGCAATCCGCAGACCGTAAAAAGCAAAAAACAATAAAAAAGGGGCTACGGCTCCTTTTTGTGTTTCTGACGCATTTCGGATGAAAAACGGAAGAAATACAAAAAAATTTCATAACTTTTTTAAAATTTTCTAAAATCGGGTTTCAGCCTATAAACAAAGCTTTTAAAGGGAATCGTGATGGGACGGAAAAGTGACAAAATCGTAAGTTTTCAAAAAATAGGGGTTGCAAATAAAAAAACGCTTTGTTACAATGAGGGCGTTGATGTCGAGGTGATAACATGAATTTTATCGAAAAAAACACAAAGAAAGTTGCTTTAGTCCTGTGTCTGGCTACAGCTGGAACAGCAGTAACTACGGTATATGCGGCACAAAATTCTGACGGATGGCACGGAAGTGGCACGGACAGAGTCTACAAAATGGAAGGCCAGGTAAAAACAAGCTCATGGGTATTTGATGAGGCTGGCAGCTACTACCTGAACAACGAGGGTCATCCGATTACAAGTTCCTGGAAAGAAATCAACGGTTCTACCTACTACTTTGATGCAGAAGGTCACCGTGTGAATGGAAAACAGGTCATCGATGGTCATGAATACACATTCCAGAAATCTGGAGTATTGCTGACAGGATGGAACGAAGTAAAGGATACATACTACAATGAATTTGGAGTTGCTGTTACTGGTGTACAGAAGATCGATAACAAAACTTACAACTTCGGCGAAGATGGTAAACTGGTTACCGGTTGGACCAAGGTAAACGGAAAGAAAGTTTACTTCACAAAAGATGGTTCTCTGGCTTCCGGCGTTGTAACCATTGATGGTAAAAAGTACAACTTCAACGATGACGGTACGATTACGACCGGATGGGTGAAGAAGGACGGAGAGAAATACTATTACACAGATTACGGCTTCATGACCAAGGGTTGGAAGACGATTGACGGTAAGAAGTATTATTTCAATAAAAAAGGTCAGGCTGCAACCAAGACAGAATATGCTGGTTACAAGTTTGACAAAAACGGTGTAGCAAAGAAAATCAAGAAAAAAGAAAAGGCTAAAACTACAGATAACGCAAGTGAAGATGTAGCTGACAGCGAAGATACTGCAAGCAATGGTTCCGGTAGCAGAGCTGCAAGCTCTTCTAAAAACCTGGAAACTGCTGATGGCGGAATCGCTTCTGCAGCACTGGCTCAGCTTGGTGTTGGTCAGGACTGTACAGCATTGGCTTCCAATGCACTGGCAGCACAGGGAATCTATTTCCACGGCTGGCCGGCAGAGTATATGTCTCTGGGTAGCGTAACAAGCAGTCCACAGCCGGGAGATTTAATTTACTATGATGATGCCGGTGCCGGAGTTCCTCATATCGCTGTATATGTTGGTAACGGACAGGCTGTTCATGGTGGGTGGAAGGGCGGAACGACCGTTGAAGCATCTGCTTATATCGGAAGTGGTCCTGTATTTATCCGTGTAAACAAATAATTTGTGTAAAAAAGAAGGCAAATGCCTTCTTTTTTGTATCTCTGCTCTCCGGGCAATTCTTAATTTTTCTTAAATCCCCATTTTTATTCGTTTTAGAGCGTTTTAATTGAATTAACTGATTCCTGTATTCCCAGCAATACAAACTCCTCTTAAAACGAGTTTATAAGCGTCATTAGATTTCTTAACTCTCCTTGTCTGCCTTTCTTCTACTCTTAACGATTCATAGAATCTCTATTTCTGCTTCATAAGCCTGGAAAAATAATAGCTCAGGTATCGCATTGCCGGTTTCTGCCTTTGCATTCCATCCACAATAAAAGACTCATGACAGGTTTCATAAAAACCCCATGAGCCCTTTTATATTCCCATAAACACTTCCCGTAAGCTATGCAAAGCCTTCACAGCATCTTCCCATAAAATTCATAACGCACTTCTTCCGTTGATAATAACTTCTTTCACACGCATATCATGTCCCAGAATCACTAGATTGATATTTTTTCCCAATCCGATTTCATGGGCATAGGTTTTCAGCATCCTTGCAGCGTTGGTGGAACACATACGGATACAGTCGGACAGATCATAGCCCTCCTGCTTATACAGATACTGAAAGATATCCAGCAGGTCACAGCTGCTGCCCAGCAGTACATCCTCTTTATAAACAGCGCCGTTTCGTATAACACTTCCATCCTCCAGCTCATAGCCGTCCGGATAATGAAAGCCAGAAAAAGGCGTGCCGTCGCTTACCGCAACCACACGGCTACAGCCCAGCAGACGAATCACCCATTTCAGCATCTCCTTCTGCATGTGTACGCCGTCCATGATAACTTCACACAGACAGTCGGATAAGAATACGGCATCCATCATACCGGGCTTGTGATGTGTGATTTCCGGCATGGTATTTCCCAGATGTGTAATCTGTGTAGCTCCACATGCGAACGCTTCATTGGTCTGGGTAAAATCTGCATTTGTATGCCCCAGTGAAATCTCAACCCCATACAGATGCAGTAACGGGATTGCTTCCATGGCATTTTTTACATCCGGAGCAATTGTCATGATTTTTATATCATCATGATACTCTGATAGAAAATCCTCCAGCTCACCCAGATGAATTTCCATAAGATTTTCTTTTTTCATGGAACCACGGCGATCCGGATTTAAATATGGACCCTCCAGATGCACGCCCTCGTAGCGTGCTCCCCGATAATCTCCCTGAAAGGCTTTCCGATATGCGTCGATGATCGTACGAAATTCATCCAGTGATCTTGCTGATACCGTCGGACAAAACGAGGTGATTCCGCGTTTTGGATATTCCAGCGCCAGCGCATGCAGATTCCCGATATCTGTATTTTCACAGGAATAGCCGTGAAAGCCATGGGTATGAATATCCACTAACCCCGGTATTGCTATATCACTCACCATATGTGGTGTTTTATAATCAATTCGTTCCACAAAGCCATCTTCCAGATGCAGATCACCAAACACCATGGTGCCATCCTGCATAAATTTTATATTTTCAATGATTCGTTTCATACAAACACCCTTTCTTCCTTAATTGTATTTCATTGGAATGCCTTTTACAAGCAAATACCCGGACTTCTTTAGAAAATCTTTTGAATTGATGCCGTCGTTCCTTAATACTTTTTCGATATACTTGCTTCAGGAGGACGGATTATGAACATACTGGATATCATGATACTGTTTATCGGATTCAGCCTTGCCGGATTACTCTGTCTGCATACCTTTGATATGTCTGCATTTTATGAAAAAACAAGAAAATAGCACATATCTGTTGTATAATTATAAAAAAGGAGTGTCATCATGAGTTCTGTCATACTAATTGCCGAGGATGAGGCATCGATTGCGGATGCTATTGAAATTTATTTAAAAAGCCAGGGGTATCAGACCCTGAAAGCAGCGAATGGAGCCATTGCCTGGGAGCTATTACAAAACAATACGGTGGATCTTGCAATCATCGATGTCATGATGCCGGTAATGGACGGGATTGCCCTGACAATGAAAATCAGAGAGCTGTATGAGTTCCCTATCATCATATTATCTGCCAAATCGGAAGATATTGATAAGATTACCGGTCTGAATATCGGTGCGGATGACTATGTGACAAAGCCGTTTGTCCCGATGGAGCTGCTCGCCCGTGTACATGCACAGCTGCGGCGGCATTTGCGCTATCAGCAGCTGCTCGAGCAAAAGCAGGAGGTGGAGGACAGGCTGCTTCTGGGTGGAATCGAACTGCATCGCAAAAGCAAGGAGGTCTTTGTGGATGGAGAATCACGCCGGCTGACACCGATTGAATTTCGGATCCTGCAGCTGTTTATGGAGCATCCTGGTCAGGTCTTTTCCAGTGATGATATTTATGAGCATGTATGGAACGAAACAGCAGTCAACACCGAAACCGTTATGGTCCATATTCGAAATCTGAGAGAGAAAATTGAAATCAGTCCCCGTGCTCCCCGTTATATCAAGGTTGTTTGGGGTGTCGGGTATAAGATTGAGAAACAGTAAAAAGAGGTGAATTATGAAAAAAGTACATTGGACTACCCTAATTCTTCTGTCCGGTATTGCACTGGCAAGCATATCTATGTTTCTGGTATTTCCATCCCTTGATCAAAAAGCCATCGAAGAGTACAAAGCGCATTACAAATACATTAACAGCGAAGAGGAACGGGACTTTAGCGGCAATACATTTATCAAAGAACCATCTGATGATTCCATTCCCATGGAATATTCCCAAATTGAGGAATATATGGAGCCGGCCCTGCAGCGCATTACTTTGCTGGTAGGCACACTGCTTTTTGCATGGTCTTTGCTTATGCCATATAAATGGGCGGTAAAAAGCGGCTTCTATCGTTTTTTTACACAAAGGCTGCCCTATGAAATCACGCTGGGTGCTGCACTGCTTGGACTTTATTTTTATAAAATCAGGGGTAGCGAGCTTGTGTACCGGATGTTTCGTCTGCCGGAGGATTTCTCACTGGATATTCTCTCAGCCGATACATGGCAGATTTCCAGCTATTATCTGTTGCAGATTGCTTGTTTAAGCGGACTGTTCGCAGTGCTTTCCGGATGCGGCTATGCGATTCGCTCCATGCAGCACAACGGTGTGCGGGTATCCCTGCAAAAGCACTCCCTGCTAACACAAAATTCCGTATTGCTTGGCAGACAGGCAAAACGGCTGTATCGCTATATTATCGGCTTTGATTTTCATGATAAGGGAGAGCTTCGCCTGCTCGCCGCTTTGTTCCTGCATATCGTATGTATCCTCATAGTATGTATCTACCGAGACAGCGGAATATTTTTCTATCTACTGCTTTCATGCTATTGTCTGATCCTGTATTCTATCCGTCATCGTCAAAACAGCAGGATGAAACGAGACTTTCAGTCGCTTGAAGGCAGTATTCAGCGCGTTGCAAATGGTGACTTCCAAACCACTGTGGAAGAAGATCTGGGCATCTATGAATCACTGAAGGACAATCTTCAGAATATTGAGACATCCTTTCAGGAGGCTGTTGCACAGGAGGTACGCTCACAGAATATGCGCACGGAGCTGATTACCAATGTTTCTCATGATTTGAAAACTCCGCTAACCTCCATGATCAGCTACATCGACCTTCTGAAAAACAAGAATCTTCCGGAAGAGGAGCGGCTGCGTTACATCACAATACTGGAATCCGGCAGCAATCGTCTAAAGCACTTGATTGAGGATTTATTTGAAGTCAGCAAGGCCAGTACAGGCAACATACAGCTGGATCGCATGGATGTTGATTTAATTTCTCTGATTAAGCAGGTGGAAATGGAATACGAGGCACTGTTCATTCAGCATGACCTGACGATACGCAACACTTTCAGTAAAGAGAAGATCCTTCTCAGCCTTGATCCTCAAAAAACCTTTCGCATATTGGAAAATCTACTGGTGAATGCAGGAAAATATGCCTTGGAGCATACCCGTGTGTATGTCTATGTGGAGGAACGCGAGCAGGAGGTATATATATCTGTCAAAAATATATCCGCAACAGAGCTTGACTTTGACCCTGCCGATATCATGGAACGCTTTCAGCGCGGCGATAAGGCAAGGAATACGGAGGGCAGCGGCTTAGGTCTTGCGATAGCCAAAAGCTTTACAGTGCTGCAAAACGGGCATATGCACATCAGCTTTGATGCCGACCTGTTCAAGGTGGAGCTGATTTTCCAAAAGGAGCTGCCATGAAAAGCAGACTAGGGAACATCCGGCTGTACAGATGACGAATATAAAACAGACACAGCAGGCATCAGCGTATCATACCGTTACTACGGAAAACAGGAACTGTTAAACAGCCGATATACAAAAGCAACCCTGAAACAAAGAGCTTTCCTATGACACATCATCGAATAAGGAAGCTCCTTTTTCTGTATTTCTAAAAAAGTATACCCGATTTCTGTAATCGGATGTTAATGAATATTAAAATGCTGGATACGTAAGCTTAGACCTATATATCATCATAATCATAAATGAGAATTGCAAATCAGCGATATCCAAAGGGTATAAGCTTGTGTATTCACACCACCTGAAAGCATAATAAAAAGAAACCCGGAGGTTCCTTTTTGCATTATAATTTAATGAATTTTTCTACATCGATAACGAAGATCGTTGCGCCTCCTACCTGTACTTCAACCGGGAAAGATGCATATCTTCCGATGTCGTAGGATGCTGTACTCGGTACCACTTCCGTACGGCGTCTGCTGTATTCTCCAATCACTTCAATCGCACGTTCAATCTTATCGTCATCGGTACCTACGATCAGGGTGGTATTTCCTGCACGCAGGAATCCTCCAGTCGTTGCCAGTCTTGTTACCTGATAATTTTCTTTTGTCAATGCACTGGAAACTGCAGGACTGTCGTCATTGGACATAATCGCTAAAATTAGTTTCATAAACACGCTCTCCTCTCGTCTTGTTATATGCTAATTTTATCACTTATGGAACGTATTTACAAACCCTAAATGAACTAAATATGGATATTGCCTGTAAAATTATTGTCACACCACGATTTCCTATGATAACGCCATTTTGATTTTTACCTTCGTGTGTAAGTACGTAGAAACTGTGCTATAATATACAGGTCATAAAGGAAGTGAAGAGAATGAGTAAGCTTGGACTTGTTCTGGAAGGAGGCGGCATGCGCGGAATTTATACTGCCGGTGTGCTGGACTTCTTTATGGAACAGAATTTATATACCGACGGTGTCATTGGCGTCAGCGCAGGTGCCTGTCATGCGTGCAGCTATGTATCCAAACAGATCGGCAGAGCGTACCGTACCAATACCGCCTATTTAAAGGATAAGCGCTATATGAGCGTATCCTCTCTGCTGAAAACCGGAGATTTCTTCGGAGCAAAGTTTGTGTATGAGGATATACCGAATACACTGGATCCCTATGATTTTGATGCCTTTAATACATCGCATACAAAGCTGTATGCCGTTGCCAGCAATCTGGAAACCGGTAAGGCAGAATACCTGCAGTGTATCAATATGAAGCGTGATGTTATCTATGTACGTGCCTCTGCATCATTGCCCCTGCTTTCCAGAATTGTCGAAGTTGATGGAAAAAAGCTGCTGGATGGCGGCGCAACAGACAGCATTCCCATCCATAAATTTCAGGAGATGGGATATACAAAAAATATAGTTGTACTCACACAGTGTAAAGAATACCGCAAAGGAAAAAACAATCTGCTGCCGATGATCCGCCGCAGCTATAAGAAGTATCCGAAATTCATCAAGGCGCTGGAAACACGCCATATCGCCTATAACCGCACACTGGATGAGCTTGCTTTAATGGAAAAGGAAGGAAGTGTCTTCCTCATACGCCCAAGCTCTCCCGTGGAAATTTCGCGTCTGGAGAAAAATGAAGCCAGATTGCGGGAATTATATGAACAGGGCTACATGGATGCCAAAAACAGCTTTGAGGAATTGAAGTCTTTTATAGCAAATGAAAATTAGACCCCTTCGGTCTTTTTTTTCTTTATGATTGTGGTACAATGAAAAAAAAGGATGGTAAAACATGAAAAAGAAAATTCAAATTGTCATATGCTGTCTGCTATGTTTTCTTATGGCAGCCTGCAGCGGCGAAAAAGAGAAGAAGGGACAGTCCGATGAGGTTGCGGATATCGTGCTGAGCGACAAGCAAAGTGATATGGCGCTTCAGTTTGTAAAGGATCTGACGCAGCGCAAATATGATAAGCTGCAGAAGGATTATGCATATGATGAGCAAATGCGTAAGGCTGTACGGGAGGATTCCTTCCAGAAGCAGCTGGATGCCTATAATGACAGTCTCGGATCACTGATTGAGGCAGAGCAGCCCTATGGACAAAGCTATCAGAATTCGACAATCATCATGATACCATGCCGTATGGAGGAACAGAATACCAATATTCAGCTGAGCCTGAATGAACAGGATCAAATTCAGGGCTTGTTCTTTAAGCCGTACAAATCACAGAAGAAAGCAGCGAAAGCTCCGGATGGTGTCAAGGAGCGTGAAGTTGAGCTGCAAATTGCCGATGGAAAAAAGCTGAGCGGCAGACTGACAACTCCGGCAGAGGGTAAAAGCTTTCCGCTTGTAATTCTTCTGGCGGGAAGCGGACCGAATGATATGGATGAGACCATTTACGATAACAAACCGTTTCAGGATATCGCCTGGGGACTTGCGAAAAAGGGTATTGCGAGCTACCGCTATGATAAGCGAACCTACACATATCCTGAATCCTTTACAGTGAAGGATACGGTCGAGCAGGAGGTAATTTTCGATGCTGTGGCAGCATTCAGTCAGATGAAGCAGCAAAAGCAGATTGACACAAATAAAATCTATATCCTGGGGCATAGTCTCTCCGGCTATCTGATTCCAAGAATCGCAGCAGAAACGGACGGCTGTGCAGGCTATATCATGATGGCTGCCCCTGCAAGAGCATTGGATGAGCTGCTGATGGAACAGGTTACCTATCTGGCAAAGCTGGATGGAAACATAACAAAGGACGAACAGGCAGCTATCGATCAGTACAAACAGGATCAGCAGGATCTGCAGCGAATTGATGAGCTGAGTGATGCCAAAATATTTTTCGGAGGTATGTCAAAGGCTTATATGAAGGATTTGCTGTCCTATGATGCTGTTCAGCAGGCTGCGGATATCAAGGTCCCTGTATTATGTGCACAGGGTCTGCGTGATTATCAGGTCACAGAAGAAGATCAGGCAATCTGGAGGAAGAATTTTGAAACGCATAAAAATTGGATATTCACAACCTATCCGAATGCAACGCACCTTATGATAGATGGAGAAGGAACACCGACGAATGAGGAGTACAAAACAAAGGGTCATGTAAATCAGGCGTTTATTGATGATATAGCAAGTTTTATTAAAAAATGATGATATTCTATAAATTGAATACTATATAAATCATATATCAATATGCAGAAAAATTGACCTAAAACAGGAAAAAAGAGGCTTCTTCCCGGATTATTCTACACAATCAATGGGAAGAAGCCTCTTTTTACATATGATAAATGAAATGCATCAACAGGTGCTTTGTTTCCTAAACATTAAATCGGAAATGCAGAACATCCCCATCCTGAACAACATATTCCTTACCTTCCAGACGCAGCTTTCCTGCCTCCTTTACAGCCTGTTCAGTTTCCAGTTTATCAATGTCATCAAACTTATAGCATTCTGCACGGATAAAGCCTTTCTCAAAATCCGTGTGTATCACACCGGCACACTGCGGTGCCAGCATTCCGCGATGAAATGTCCATGCCCGGCATTCATCCTCTCCGGCTGTCAGAAAGGTGCATAAATCCAAAATATGATATGCTGTCTTTATCACCTTATCAAGACCGCTTTCCTGAATTCCAAGCTCGTTCAAAAACTCCGTTTTCTCTTCTTTATCCAGCTCTGAAAGCTCCTCTTCAATCTTCGCACAAACAGGAACAACCTCATTATGCTCCAAATTTGCAAGCTCCTTCACCTTCTGAAAATATGGATTGGCTTGCGGATCGGCGATTTCCTCATCCGACATGTTTGCTATGTAAATCATTGGTTTGATAGTCAGAAGGCTGAATGCCTTAATCAGCAGCAGCTCATCCTTATCAAGCTCTACACTTCGCGCAGGCTTTCCGGCCTCCAGCGCCTCCTTCAGCTTCTTCAAAACAACAACCTCTGCAAGTGCATCCTTGTCCTTATTCGTGACAGCCTTGCGCTCCACCTTGCTTAAACGGTTATCAATTGTCTGTAAATCCGCCATAATCAGCTCCAGATTGATGATTTCAATATCACGTATCGGATCAACACTTCCTTCGACATGCGTAATATCCGCATCATCAAAGCAGCGTACTACATGGCAGATGGCATCCGTTAGACGGATGTTGCTCAGAAACTGATTTCCAAGCCCCTCTCCCTTGCTGGCTCCCTTAACCAGACCGGCAATATCCGTAAATTCAAAGGTTGTATAAATGGTTTTCTTTGGGTGAAACAGCTCCACCAGACGGTCGATTCTATAATCAGGCACTTCCACGACTCCAACGTTTGGCTGTATGGTCGCAAACGGGTAATTCGCAGCTTCTACCTGGCTTTTTGTAATGGCGTTAAATAATGTGGATTTACCGACATTGGGCAATCCAACGATTCCTGCAGTTAATGGCATATACTATCCTTCCTCTCGCTTTACCATTTTATCGTTTTTTTCGCATATATGCAAGCAAATACGGGGAATCCGTTATTTCTTCCAATCTGACTTACGGATCCACAAACTTATGCTGATACTAAACACCATCAGGAGGGAAATGATATTCATAACTACCAGTGTTTCTCCGCGAATGAGATCAAAGATCGTCAAGGCTGCCAGCACGACCGACAACGCGGTAAATACATAAGCAATAAACGCCATTCTGCCATCCTTCAGCGGACCAAAATAAGAGTTGCTCAAAATACTTGCCACAGAGCCGTATGTTATAGCAATACAGACAATACTGATCAACGTTTCTCCAAAGCCGACATTCTTTTCGAAATCATACAGATGCATATCGTTTAGAAATGCAGCCAGTAACATGAGTATAATCGTTATGAGGAAGGCACGAGTCATAATTCTGCCGCGAACCTGTTCCTGTCGTTCATCAAAGTTTTTCATAATCTTCACTCCTCCCAAAATAAATCATTCAGTGTTTTTCCCAATACCCGGCATATGGTAATACATAAATTTATACTTGGATTATAATCTCCCTTTTCGATGGCATTGATTGTCTGTCTGGTTACACTGACTTTTTCTGCAAGCTGTTCCTGTGTCAGATCCATCGCTGCTCTCGCGGCCTTCAATTTCAGATTTTTCGCCATTGCACCACTTCCTCTTCCCTTTTATTGTATGCTTTATTTTCTATTATGTCAATTATATTTTACATTCATATTTTACTAATGCTTTGAATAGGTTTATCCTTGCTATTATTATAAATATAAGGCGCTGTTGTATCTTTCCCCTACCTTATAAAAAAGACATCACATAGGATGTCAGTTTTCATTCGTTTCTCCGGGAGCCTTTTCTATAATTCTCTTTAACTTCTTTTCAAACTGCACTCTGGGAAACAGCACACTTGTACCACAGCCCAGACATTTAATGCGAATATCTGCCCCCATACGTATAATTTTCCAATATTTTGATTTATGACATGGATGTTCCTTTTTCATTTCGACGATATCATTGAGATCATAATCTTTTTCTATCATAAGCACCTCCACATTTATAAGACAATTTCCAGAATTCCGATGATCATATACCCTATCAGAATCCACATGGTGATTCCCATAAGCACACACAGCAGCTTCTTCAGCGTTTTGTTCCAGCCCTTATACAGTTTGTCAAGAAACAGCTCCATCAGACCGTAGGTCCCATATGCCAGTCCCTCAACCAGTATCTCACCCAAAAATTCTATCAGCATATCAGCTGTGTTTCCGATAGGATTCCAGCGTATTTTCCAAGAGCATTGCAATGGTCATCGGTCCAACGCCCTTAGGTACCGGTGTAATTACGGCCGCCTTGTCTTTCACTGTCTCAAAATCCACATCACCGCACAGCCTGCCATCCACACGGTTAATGCCGACATCGATGACAACAGCTCCCTTTTTCACCCAGTCAGCTGTAACCAGGCGGGGACTTCCAACGGATGCGATCAGGATATCCGCTTCCGCACAGATTTCTTCGATATTCCTTGTCCTGGAATGGCATATGGTTACCGTGGCATTGCGGTTTAACAGCAGCTGCGCAACCGGCTTTCCGACAATATTGCTGCGGCCGATGACGACTGCGCGAAGACCGCTTAAATCAGAATATCCAGCAGTGTCCAGCATACGCAGGATTCCCTTTGGAGTACAGGGCAGATAGGTATCCTCCTGCAGCATCAGCTTTCCTATATTATATGGATGAAAGCCATCGACATCCTTTTGCGGATCAATAGCAAACAGAACTTTATGCTCATCCATATGCTTTGGCAGCGGGAGCTGTACCAGAATACCGTCTACGGAGGTATCCGTATTCAATCTGTGAATTTCCGCCAGAAGCGCTTCTTCTGTGGTATCCTCCTGCAGCCGCAGCAGAATGTTTTCCATTCCGATTTCTCTGCACGCCTTTTCCTTGCCGGTCACATAGGACAGGCTGGCAGGATTATCCCCTACAAGAATCACAACAAGCTTCGGAATCCTTTTTCCTTTCTCACGCAGCTCATCAATCTGTTCCTTCAACGAGGTACGTATATCCTTCGCTATTTCACTTCCATATAAAATTGTGCCCATTTCACTTCCTCCTACCATTCTTCACTGTCCAGCAAAATTGTAACCGGACCGTCATTCAGTAAATCCACCTTCATATCCGCACCAAAGATCCCCGTTTCCACATGGATACCATAAGTACGCAGCTCTTCATTAAATGCATGGTACATCGGCTGTGCAAAATCCCCGCGTGCCGCTTTTTCAAATCCCGGGCGTCTTCCCCGTTTACAATCCGCATACAGCGTAAACTGTGATATAGAAAGAATACTGCCACCGATATCCTGAAGCCCTCTGTTCATTTTTCCATTTTCATCCTCAAATACACGAAGCTGTGCGCATTTTCCTGCCATCTTCCTCATGATGTCCTCGGTATCCGACGGCGTAATTCCCACCAGCAGCAGAAATCCCTGCTGTATACTTCCTGTTATAGCTCCATCAACACGCACACTTGCATGCTGTACCCTCTGTAGCAATACTCTCATGATGTCACCTCGCTGTTTCCTAGTATACCGTAACTTTGTAACAAACACAATTCTATTTTCTGAATATTTTTCATTTTAGGGAGAGATTCCGAAAATAAACATATATGAAGCAGGAATTAGTTGTTCAAAGAAACAATGATTTTCATTTGTATCAAGCTTTCTAAATCATTCCTATGGAAAAAGCTGACGTTGACGATAAAACAAATTCATCCCTTTTGTGTATCGTTAAAAAACTGTGACAGGCGATGTCTTGTAGCATATTGTCAGCCTTTGTCACAAGGGCAGAGCCTGATTCCGGCTTTTCCATAGCATTCGCATTGGATTTCTGCGTATTTCAAACATTTCGTATATGTGCCGACAAAATACGATGCAGCCATACACAAGAAAAAGCCCAGAATTGGGCTTTCACTTCCTATATTGTTCATGCCTGCATTTTCTGTTGAAAAGCAATATCAGATGACACACACAGCACGGACATACATATCTGATCCCTTATGCATTTCCATATAACACACAAGGGCGCATTAACCTATAGAGAATCCTCCTCCGCGCTAAAACTGACTGACATTATTCATCAGCGAAGCTGATTTCCTTTGGATACTCCCAGCATTGCAGCTCCTCCTGTGAAAAAGCTTCCGGTTCCTTTCCCTGATGTACTGTCAGCGCATTATAATACAGCTGTGCCAGCTCCTCAATGTAATTGGCCTTTAAATACGCTTCGTAAATATCTCTTGTATCAAAAGCAACCGTACCATGCTTTTCCAGTAAAAAGCATTCCGCTTCCTTACAGACCTCAACAACAGAATCTGCCAGCTCCATCGTACCGGGGCGGCCATAGGGTGCTACCGGAATACGTGCCTTGGTAAGCCCGAAATTTGCGACCTCATATACGATTGCCGGAATCGGTTTGTTCAACAAAGCAAACGTAGTGCCATACATGGAGTGTGTATGCACGATTGCCCTCGCATCCTTTCTCGTCCTATAAATCATCAAATGCATCAAGGCTTCACTCGTCGGTCGTAATCCGGATGCATGTTCCAAAACATTGGCATCCAGATCCATAACAATCATATCACGGGGTGTCAGCATTTCGCGATCAACACTGGTCGGTGTAATAACAATATAGCCGCTTTTCGCATCACGGGCAGAAAAATTCCCTGATTTGTGTTTACATAACCCATCCCTCTGCGCACGCCTTGCAATTTCACAAACATCCTTTTTTAAATGCTCTAACATATGAGGTTCCTCTCCTTTTCATATCCTTCTCTTTTATTTCATTCCGAAAGAAGCTGATCAAAACATTATCCAATGAGACATATGTTTCCTCTATGACAAAAGGAAAAGAAGTTGCTGTCTCCTTTTCCTTGCCTTAATCGAAAGCTGAAGAAATCAGCTCAGTCCGAAATGTTCTTTCAATTCCCGTACATTTTCATCGGTCATTCCATGCATCATATTGGCTTTCACCAGAACATATACATGCGCATTTTTATCGATTGCCTCAATCAAGCCGATGGCATCCGAAATGGAATTGCCACTCGAGAATATACCATGGAACGGCCACACAACGACCCTTTTATCCTTCATTTTATCAGCTGTCGCCGGACCGATCGGACCTTCTCCGCATTTCATCCAGGGCAATACTGCCAGTCCTTCCGGGAACACCAGCGCACACTCGGAATTCATCTTCCACAAGGTCTGTGTAAAGCTTTCCTCATCCAGCTCATGAATCATCGTCATTGCATTCAGGTAGGTAGGATGACAATGCATTACAATTTTGTTGTTTGCATCATCTGCGAGCCTTGCACGATGACACAGTACATGGGCGGGAAGCTCGCTGGTTGGTCTTCCTCTTCCCTGATCAAGTCCCCACAGAATATCATATCCGTTTTCCTTGAACTGAATGATTCCCAGATCCCGTTCATACTTTTTCTTCATTGTGCGAAAGCATGCTCCGGATTTTGTGACAATAAATGCCTTTCCCTTTAAGCCAGCTGTGTCAAAGGCAACATCAACAGATGCCGACACCTGCATATACTCCTTCAGCTGATCAAATTCATCATCAGAAAGAAGATAGCTGATATTTCCTGCATGATATTCTCCCCATCCTGCTTCCCAGAAATACTGGCAGGCATCAACGAGTTCTTCTACAAATGCTACGTCTAAAATATTCATTATGACGATCCTTTCTATATATGGATAGTCTTTCGATTCCGTGAGGACGGTATGCCGCATTCCTTTCGGTATAAGGTTACACTTCTTCTGGATATCACAAATCCGTCTTCCTCCAGCAGCTGATGAATTTTCTCATCGGAATAGGGATGCTGTTTATCCTCAGAACGGATGATTTCCTTAATCTCGTTTCGAATAGTATCTATGGAGGCTGTCACTTCTCCCTGCCGTTCATAGCATCTCGGCACTAAAAAGTGAAAGGAGTAGGTTCCATATTCACATTGAAAGAATTTACCGGAAATCGCTCTGCTTATGGTGGAGGTATGCATTTTTAGCTGTTCTGCGATATCCACAAGGCGCAGCGGCTTCAATGCACGTTCATCTCCTGTCTGGAAAAAGGCGGCCTGATATTCAACCAGAAAGGCTATGATTTTTTTCAGCGTCACCGACCTTCTGGAAATACTATATTGAAGCCATTTAAAATCATTCAGCTTTTCCTTCAGAAAGGCCTTTGCTTCCGCATTGCAAGCCGCTGATTTGTAAAGCTCATAGTTTTCCGTATTCATACTGAGCTTATCCTGCAGTCTGGCGTTCATTTCCAGAAGAATCGTAGAATCTTCTTTCCTTATATACACATCAGGAATGATAAACACTGTCTTCTCCCGTACTCTAAAGCCGTTTGCGGGTATTGGATTCAGTGAACGAATCAGCGACAACGCCTGCTTCACATGCTCTACATCGGTATGCTCCGACTTCGCAATTTTCAAAAAATCTCCTGTACTGAGTGCCTCCAGATGAGAACATACGATATGCTGTGCCAGAGTGGAGTCTTCGATTTCCGATAACTGAATGCATATGCATTCTCCGGTATCCTTTGCGCCCAGTCCCTTCGGATCCACATGCTGCAGGACATGCAAATACTGCAACAGCCTTGCCTTCTTTATATTCAGGAATCTGCACAAATCATCCGGTGTTTCTGAAAGAAATCCTCTGGAATCCAAAGATTCTAATAATACGGTAAAAACCTCTTCATCTTTTTTTGTCTGCATATGCGGATAGAGCTGCACGATGACATGCTCAAACAAATCATCCTGACTTTCATCCGCATATGCAATCTCCTGAAGCTCACCCTGCTTTTTCCGAACCCGCTTAAAATCCAAATCGACATCTCTGGTCTTTAAGGATATTGTATTCTGATCAACATCAGAGAACGGATTATCCATCAGACTTGCATCGACCAGGGACTCCAGCTCATGCTGAGAAAGTGCAAGGATTTCCATAGAGGGTACGAGCTTCGATGAGAATTTCTGCTTCTGATTTTGTATAATTTCCAATGACTGTTTCATAGTTGAATTATACATCCATAAAACGCAGTTTTCAATTCCCTGTGTTTTTATTTATATACAATGCAGTTTTTGATAACCTTACCGCTAGCGTGCTCGACAATCGCCTTTTCAGTATCCTCAATACAGTATTCATTCTGTACAAAATCCTCTGCACTGATTGCCCCCATCTTCAACATTTCAAAGGCTGCATTTACATGCTGTGGAGTTGTATGGAACACGCCCTTCAATGTCAGCTGAGAATAGTGTACAAGCGTTGTATCCACAGGTACCTCCAGGCCTTTTTTCGTACCGCCGAAGAACAGAACCTCTCCGCCAGGTCTTGCCATACGCAGAGCAATCTGCCATACCTCCGGTAATCCGGCAGCTTCAATTGCCGCATCCACACCGCGCGCATCCGGTGTCAGCTCCTTCACTGCCTCTGCCTGATCCTTACCGTTGAGATCCTTAATATTGATGATCTCCTGAGCACCCAGCTTTTTCGCAAGTGCCAGTCTTTCCGGTGTCATATCACAGGCGATAACATGTGCACCTCTCAATACACACATACGGACAAACATCAGACCGATCGGTCCGCAGCCGTTTACACAAACGTAGTCACCGAGATCAAAGTTCGTCATTTCCGTTCCATACAAGGCACAAGCCAGCGGTTCCAGCAGTGCAGCCTGCTTATAGGACATTCCTTCCGGAATATGGAAGGTATTCAATTTGACAATTCTTTCCGGAATCAGCTGATACTCCGCATAGGCTCCGTTGGTAAACTGATTCTGAATCAGATCCACACACATGGACTCCTGTCCCTTTTTACAATAGTAACAGGTTCCACAGGATGCCGAATTGTGTGCAACCACACGATCACCGACTTTAAACCCGGTAACCCCTTCACCGACAGCATATACGACACCGCTTGCTTCATGCCCCATGCCGAACGGCGGTTCATAGCGGTATCCGCGTTTATACGTTTTCACATCTGTACCGCAGGTTAAGGTAACCTCATTTTTGATAACGATTTCTCCTGCTTTCGGTGTAGGTATCTCCGCCTCCTCCACACGGATATCACCGGGTGCATAAAATTGTATTTTCTTCATCATAAGTATCTCCTCCTGTTTTTTATTTCAATGTATTCAATATCATATTTCCCATACATTCCAGCTGCATTGCCATCGTAACAGCTCCAGGGTCCAGATGCCCTACGCCCTTATCGCTTCGATAGCTGGCTCTTCCTTTTACAGCTTCCATTTCCTTTGTACGCTTCGCACCGTTTGCGGCGCCTTCCATAAAATCCTGAATGATCTCTTCATCACGCCTGCCTGCGTCCAATCCTTCCCTGTATGCACGAAGTGCCGGGTATAATGCATCGATCATCGTTTTCTGTCCGGGCTCTGTTTTCCCGCGTTTCATGATTTCCTGCAGCATGGCATCATACACCTCATACAGACCGTGTACATCCAGCACAGCTTTTCCGGCACAAGCTCTTCCGGCCGCCATGTATCCGCTGCCATAAAGTGCCCCGGAGGAGCCTCCGACAGCAGAATACATCGTCATTCCAACCTTTTTGAACATATCTGCCAGCGTCATGTCTTCCAGTTCCTTTGACAGAGCTGTTATTTTTTCAAATCCCATATTCACATTCACCCAGTGATCGCCATCCCCTGTCGTGGAGTCCAGCTCCGTGACATAGTCCCTCTGCGCAGCAATCACCTCACGGGCTTCCTGAAAATAGCGGATAAAATCCTTTGTCTGTAATTGAAATCCCATTATCCAATCTCCTTAAATGCCGGGGTATTGCTTGGATACTCCAGCAGCCTTTTCAATTCCTCATCCAGCTGTAGGATACTGCAGGATGCCCCTGCCATTTCAATAGCCGTCATATAGTTTCCAACATAATACTTGACCGGCTTCAGACCTTGGGCACATAGCCGGGTATGCACATCAGAAGCCAGAATATATAATTCCATCAAAGGAGTGGCACCCAGACCGTTGATCATGACTGCAACCTCGCTACTTCCATAGTCCTTATCCGCAAGGATTCTGTTTACCATGATATCCGCAATTTCCTTTGACGGCTTCAGCTTCGTTTTCTCAATACCTGCTTCACCGTGGATGCCCATACCGACCTCCATGCAGTCCTCCTCAATCGTAAAGCCGCATGCGCCGACCGCCGGAATCGTACAGGCTGATAACGATACACCAAAGCTTCTTACGTTCTCAATCGTTTTTTCCGCAACACGCTTAACCTCGGCAAGGGATGCCCCTGTTTCTGCTTTCGCACCGGCAATCTTATGCACGAATACTGTTCCTGCAATACCACGTCTGCCAGTAGATTCATCACTTTCCGCAACAGCAACATCATCCCTCACAACGACATGATCAACCTCGATACCTTCCATGCCGGCAAGCTCTTCTGCGATTTCAAAGTTCATGATATCTCCGGCATAATTCTTTATGATCAGCAGAACACCATGACCGGAGTCTGCAAGCTGAATTCCACGCAGCACCCGGTCCGGGGACGGCGATGCGAACACATTACCGCTCACTGCGGCATCCAGCATACCATAGCCGACATAGCCGGCATGCGCCGGTTCATGACCGCTGCCTCCTCCGGATACAAGCCCGACCTTATCACTTTTTTCCTTGCGGGCAATGACGACGCCTTCCCTGTCATATAAAACATCCGGATTCGCGATTTCAATACCCTGCAGCATTTCTTCAACAACGGCATTCGGATTATTTATTATCTTTTTCATTTCTGTTGTCTCCCTGGTGTAAACCACTCATTTTTAATCCCCCTCTGTGTATATACCTTCGGTAATTCAACCTTGTCATTTAATTTTCGCAGTCCGGCAGTGGAAACGGCGCAGAGTATTGCCAGCACCCAGTTGCGTGTCACTACTGATAAAAGAAGCGCGACAGCTGTCATACAAACGCCTATATACCACCAAAACTGTTGAAATCTGCTCATAGGATCACCTCATTCTTCATTTTGCTTATTGCATTACTATGATAGATACTGTGTCAATTTGCAGCGACATAAGCTGCATTTCCATAGGTTATATTACAACATACAGAAGGAAAGACACTTTTTTACTGTCCGGATTCCAGACGTTCCTTTGCGGCTTTTTCTCTTGCGGGTGCCAGCTTCAGGAAGTACAGAATTCCCAGTGCCACAACAGCAACACATGCCACGATACCGATCATATTGCCGGTTGCTGCTTCATATATTGCAAAACGGATTTCCGCAATATCGCAGCCCCACCATGTGATATCGGTGTTGTAGGTTCCGGCAGTATTTGCAAGACTAGTCAGGAGCGGTCCCATAACGGATGCCGCATAGCTTAAAATCGGACACCAGATCCAGGAAACGATACACATTTTCAGCACATCGCCCTTCATTGCCAGGAACAGTGGTACACAAACACAGACATTCATCAGATTTCCAAGAACCAGCGCAGTATTTCCCGGCAGAATCAGCGAGAAGATCAATGCAACCGGAATTGTAAGAATGATGGCAACCCAGATTTCAGAGTTACCTGCCAGAATTGGCCAGTCAAGCCCAATGATCAGCTCACGGCCCGGGAATTTCTTTTTCACCCATTCACTTGCCGCATCGGAAATCGGTGTCAGTGCGGTCATAAACAGCTTGGAAACCATCGGGAATAAGGTCAATGCAGTACCTGCCTGTACACCGAGCAGCAATGCCCCGGAGCCCTGTCCTGCCGCAAGACCGATAATGGTTCCCATCAGGAAGCCAAGTACGTGATTTTCACCGAAGATACCGATTTTATTACGTATTTCCTGCGCATTCAACGTCTTTGTATTTGGCAGAATCTTATCCAGTATATTTGCAATCGGATAGAAGAAGATATTACTTAAAAACATACAGTGCGGCATACCTACAGAAGGAACACCGGTAAGCTCCAGAATCTGATACTTCGTGTAATCCGCATTCTTTAATTCCGCGATAATCTGTACAATAGCAACGATAAAGCCAACAATCACATTATTGCATGCACTTGTGACAAGGAAGGCTGTAAACACCTTGTTTCCTACATTCCACATATCCACATTCAGACAGTTCGTCCATCCGAGCAGCAGCATGATAACATTGATGGCAATCTGTATCGGGAACATGAGGAACGCATACTGCCACTGCCATGCAAGTCCAAGGGCCGGTGCCCATCCCATATCGATATACTTTAATGTACTATCTGATCCCTCAACGATTGTTGTGAAAGCAGCCCCGACGGTATCCCCCATATACCCAATCAATAAATTGATACCAATAAATGCAACACCTAAGGTCAATGCGGATGAGAACGCCTTGCCAGGTTTCATGCCTACGATCAAGCCGATAATGAATAACACAATCGGAAGAAATACGGCAGCGCCCAGGTCCAGAAGACCCTGGAATACGGTAGCTAACATTTCCATAATTTTTTTCTCCTCTTCTTTTCTTTTACTTTAATGCTTTGACAATCTCGTCAATGCAGGCATCCTTGCCCATTCCTGTCAGCAGCGGGATCCCGCTGATTACCGGAATGTCATAGCTTTGTACCACACCGCGCATTGGGGTAATGGATACATAGACATCTGCAGTCTTGATGAAATTATCAAGTGACTTGATATCGACAGCCTCAGCCTTCGCCAGATTACTCAATCCGCGTTCTTCCAGCGCCATATTGATTTTTGTAGCGCATGTAGCCGAGGTTGCGATACCACCTCCGCAGGCAACGATAATTGTTTTCATCTCATTCTCCTTTCTAACCATCTTTCAGGTCGTTTACGCCTATTTAATAAAGCAAAAATTTTGCCAATTCCAGTGAACAGACACTTTTTCTTCTGTTTTTACACCGGAGAAAGCATAGGGAAGCTATATGCAAAAATGCTTTTTTGCCTCTTCTTATGTCTTACAGAACGGCTGTTTTTCCAATATGCTTCCTTATATATGTAACCCGAATTCCCCAACACTCTTTTATAACGTATATCCCTTTCATGCATGCTTACAGATAACTGCATTTATTTATTATTTCTTTTATATTTTCTATGCTATAATTTTAAATGAGATTTCAATCACGAACGAATATGCTCTGTAAATTATAGCTTTTCCATGCCCCTATGGTATCACAAACAACCTCTGCATGTTATCTGCATAAGCATAGTGATAAATTTCAGCCTTGGTAAACAGGAGCTTAAGGGAAGCATTTTCTCATAAATTTTCAGATATATTTCATAATCAGCTTATAATTCCATAGTTTGGCAAGATTTTTGCTTTAATAAAAAGCGGGAGGTATTCAATTATGGAAAAATACAATATAAGGGATTTATTATTTGAAGAACTGATAGAATTAACACTGGAAGCAGAGGATTTTGAGGATGCTATCAAAAAAATCGGTGAGGATGCATACCGGAAGGGATATGTTAAGGAAGGGTTTGCGGATGCAGTTATCAAAAGAGAAAAGCTGTACCCGACAGCATTACCCACGGAGGTACTTAAGGTTGCAATCCCTCATCCCATGGAAAGGGATACGGTTAAGAAATCGGCAATCATCATTACAAAGCTGAAAACCCCTGTGGATTTCACACTAATGGGATCAGATAATGAAACCGTACCGGTAAATATCATCTTTACGCTCGCTGTGAATGGTGCTGAGCATCAGCTGACAATTCTGCAAAAGCTTGTCGGAATGTTTTCAGAGAAGGAATCCATGGAGCGGATTAAAGCTTCCACAACGCCAAAGGAGATTATGAACTCATTGATTGAGCTTTTATCCTAAACGGGTGCTGTCTGTACGTTTCTGCAACATTTCATACGCAGAAACAAAGCACAGATATCATGCAATACAATAGAGAAAGGCATTTGCAGTGCTCTTTTGCACAATGGCAAACTGCACATTCATTAATAAACGTACTGCTGCATCATGGTAAAACAAACGATGCATTCATAAAAGAAAAGAGGTGTAGATATGTCTGAGCAGGAAGTATTCGATTATATCTATTCTGTCATTACAAGGGAATATCTGGAAAACAGAATTCAGAAGAAAGAGAATTTCGGAATCACAGCAAAGGATATCGCTGATCACTTTAACACATACCGTTCGACGGTCAGTACCATGCTGAATACGGCTGTCAAGAACGGCTTGTTTATCAAAATCGAAACCAGACCTGTTTTATTTGTTCCTGTGGATATCGTAAAGAAGGAACTGCATGTTCACCTGGAAAAGAGTGTTTATACCCCGGAGGAAATCAGAAATCTGTTTTTCAAAAAAGAACAGGAGGCAGATTCCTTTTCTATCATGATTGGCTATGACGGCAGCCAGTCTTTACAGATTAAGCAGGCGCAGTCCGCAATTTTATACCCGCCAAAGGGGCTGCACACACTGATTACCGGAGAAAGCGGCACTGGAAAGACATTATTCGCGCATACAATGTATGACTATGGCAGAAAAATAAAAGGTATGAGTGAAAAGGAATATCCCTTCGTGGAATTCAACTGTGCGGACTACTATCACAATCCACAGCTTTTACTGTCACAGCTGTTCGGACATATCCGGGGCGCTTTTACCGGCGCGGATCAGGAAACGGAGGGTCTTGTTGAAAAAGCTAATCACGGAATATTGTTTCTCGATGAAATTCACAGACTTCCTCCGGAGGGACAGGAGCTGTTATTCTATCTTATGGATACCGGACAGTACCGCAAGATGGGGGAAGCAAATACGATACGGAAAGCGGATATCCTCATCATTGGAGCTACAACAGAAAATCCGAAGGATGTCCTGTTGAAAACCTTTAAGCGCAGAATCCCTCTTACGATCAATCTGCCGCCGCTGCGCGAGCGCCCGCTACAGGAAAAGCTGAAAATCATGGAGCATCTCTTTTCCAAGGAGGCGATCCTTACACAGCGTACCTATATCATTGATGCGGATATTGTGAAAGCCATTACCTTGTATGATTTTACAGAAAATATCGGACAGCTTGCCTCTGAAATAAAAATACTGTGTGCCCGCTCTTTCCTTGAAAGTAAAACCAAGGAATTCGGTGAAATCAAGGTTCCCTATGTATTTCTGTCAGACAATATCCGAGAGGCCTATAAAAAGTATAGGAAAATCGGATATACCTTCACCGACAATTATGAGAATTACAACTATGACCTGGTAATCACACCTTCCAATGAGATTACACATGTAAAGGAAAACGTACTGAATGAGGAAGCATACTGCAGTCTGATTGATGAGATTCGCAATTATTCCAGACAGGGACTGACGAGCGATGAGGTCGCAATTCGCATATCCTCCGCAGTGTCTTCCTATTATGACGAAATTCTCAACAGCATGTATTTTAAAACAGTAAACAAGGATGAGCTTTATAAGATTATCGAGCCGCGCATTGTCGATTTCTCACTGGAGGTCATGAAGGAAATACAAAACCGCCTGTCTGTAAAAATAACGGAGCAGAGCATCCTCGTTCTGGCCTTTCATTTAAAATTTCTTATTGACAGATTGCGGAAAATAAAGCTGACGGAGAGCAGCTCCGTGCCTGTGAAAACAGGTGATGCGATCGTTGATGATATGATCGACAGGATCGAAAGCAAGTTTTCTCTGCGTCTGCCAACGGATGAGAAAAAGTTCTTTCAGCTGCTGATCAAGAATATTACAAGTGATATTGTACCGGATAATTCATCAAAGGCTGCCTTATATATTCTTGCTCATGGCAATACAGCATCCAGCATAGCAGAGGTATGCAACCGCCTGCTGCATACGGATTTTGTAAGGGCATTTGATATGCCGCTGACACAGGATGTCAATCAGAGCTACCAGCTGTTTATGGAGGAAATCGAGAGTCTGCATCTCAAAAAGGGTGTGATGATTCTGGCGGACATGGGCTCTCTTCTGGATTTTGGTCATAAGCTTACCAGAGATACCGGTATCCCCACACATACGATTCCAAACGTATCCACAGCAATTGCTTTGGACTTTGCGCACATCATGCTGAATCGCAATGAGCATATTGATCTCACCTATAATGAATATCTGATTAAAAACCGCTTTGAGCCTGCCTTTGCAAGCTCAGAGAAAGAGCCTGCGATCATATCCGCATGTTCATCCGGTCAGGGAACAAGTATCGCATTTAAAAATATGATTGTTGAAATATTAAAGGAAAATTCGCTTGGCTACATCCATGTATTTGCGTTAAGCAATGAGGAGCTTCAAAAGAAAAATGAGACCTATCAGGAAATCGTGGACAGCTACAATCTGGTTGCAGTCATTGGAAATGTACATATTGATGTGGATGCCCCTTTCTTTCATATATCCGAACTGGTTACCGATGATAAAAAGGAGAATTTCATTAAATTTCTGAACAAAACAGGAGTAAGCGAACAAAAGACAAAGCATAAAAAAACAGACCAGAGTGCAGAGGAAGCTGCAGGATTTCTGGCCCAGCATGTTATGTATGTAAATCCACTGGCTGTTCAGAAGGTTGCCGCGGAGTTTTTAGAAAATCTTTTTGATGATCTGGAGTATGAAGAAAAAAACAGAGCCTCTACCGGATTCTCATTAATTATCCATATCGGTTTTATGATTGAGCGTATCATAGCAAATAAGACAATCATATTTGACCATAAGACGACCTATTTGGACAGTAATAAAGAGATTTTTCAGAAAATAAGAAGCCATATCAAGTCCATTGAGGAGGCCTTTGAAATTGAGATCAGTGATGATGAAATCTGTTATATGATGATCACCCTGTATCCGAATACATATGATGCCGCTGTTGCATAACAGTGGAAGCACAGTTCATGCAGCATTTTGAGGAGAACGAATATGAATGGAAAAATTTACTTAATTGAATATACGGTTATCGTGGCGATCATGATGGTTTTCAACCGGTCAGCCTCATTGGAGAATATGCTCATCGCTTTTCTGATTGTCCTCATACAAATTGGCTTTGACAGGTTGAGAAGAAGGAAGTAAACTTTTATAGTTCTACAGGACCTCGTCCATAACGAATACATATACATAAGGGAATTCAAATACTGTTGTATTTCATAGATATTTGAATTTCCTTTTGCGTCTACATCCGCAAGCTAGAAAAAACGCTTCTACATCACGGATTTTTTAAGCATGTCAGGGAACAGTTAAAACCAATAGGTTGGAATATAGATACACGTTTTATGCTTAGGTTATTGCTTATTGAAAAGAGTGATATCCTTTTCAGTAAGACTGCTTTTCCCGGATGTATAAATACAGACTTCTATATTCTTTTTTTTTGCGGAAGATTCAGCGTACTTACACCAGCTCAATTACCGATCATACGTTTATCAGCGCTTTGCATGATATCCGCAAGCAGGCTGAATGCATTATAGATCTGCCAGTTAAAGAACTCACTGTATCCTTTACCATAGAGTCTTATACATTGCCTGTAGCCATAGCATAACATCTGATTTTGCAGGTACGCTGAAAAGAAAACAAATCATGAATTTTTATAATATATATTCAATTGCTTCACTTAACAAAAAAGAGATACCAGATGATTCTGATACCCCTATAATGTTAACCACCGTAAACCTTGATACGGTTAATTGCTTTTGCCAATGCGACCTCAGCACGCTTCATGCTGGTGCGGTTATCCATTTTCTTCAAACGCTCCTCAGCACGTTGTTTTGCACGTCTGGCTCGTTCGATATCAATTTCCTCACGGCCTTCAATCGCATCCGCAAGAATTCGCATCTCATTGTCCGCAAACTGAAGCAGCCCGCCGGCAATCGCATAATCCTTATATTCATTGCCTTCCATAAGAGAACATTTGCATGTTGTCAGCATTGCAACGATTGGCATGTGGTTGGGAAGAATTGTCGTTTCTCCTTCCACCGTCCGTACATGCACGCCGCCGACTTCGCCTTCCTTATAAAGACCCAGCGGCGTAATGATCTTGATTTTGATCATACTCAGTTTTCCAGAGCCTTAGCTTTCTCGACAACTTCTTCAATCGTTGATGCGAACATGAAGGCCTGTTCCGGTAGGTCATCGTATTTCCCAGCCAGCAGTTCCTTGAAGCTTCGCACGGTATCCTCACGGGATACATAGCAGCCCTTGATTCCGGAGAACACCTCCGCAACATGGAATGGCTGTGACAGGAAGTTACGGACACGGCGGGCACGGTTGACAATAATCTTGTCTTCCTCACTCAGCTCGTCCATACCCAGAATGGCAATGATATCCTGCAGCTCCTTATAGCGCTGTAAAATCGTCTGTACTCCGCGGGCAACTTCATAATGCTCTTCTCCGACAACAAGCGGATCCAATATACGGGAGCTGGATTCCAGCGGATCAACAGCCGGATAAATCCCCAGTGCCGCAATATCACGGTCCAGAACCGTTTTCGCATCCAGATGGGTAAATGCGGTAGCCGGAGCCGGGTCCGTCAAGTCATCCGCAGGTACATAAATTGCCTGAACAGAGGTGATGGAACCATCCTTCGTGGATGTGATACGCTCCTGCAGCTGCCCCATTTCTGTCGCAAGTGTCGGCTGATAGCCTACTGCACTCGGCATACGTCCCAGCAGGGCGCTTACTTCACTTCCCGCCTGGGTAAAACGGAAGATATTATCAATAAACAGCAGCACATCCTGATGGTCATGATCACGGAAGTATTCCGCCATCGTCAGACCGGTCAGGCCGACACGCATTCTTGCACCCGGAGATTCATTCATCTGTCCGTACACCAGCACGGTCTTATCAAGGACACCGCTGTCCTTCATTTCATGATACATGTCGTTTCCTTCGCGGGTTCTCTCCCCTACGCCGGTAACGACGGACATTCCACCATGTTCCTTGGCGATATTATGGATCAGCTCCTGAATCAGTACGGTTTTACCTACTCCCGCACCGCCAAACAAACCAATCTTACCACCCTTGGAATATGGGCATAGCAGGTCAATGACCTTAATTCCTGTTTCCAGCATTTCTGCGGAAGTCTGCTGCTCCTCAAAGCCCGGTGCCTGTCTGTGGATCGGCAGTGTGTTCTCCGTTCCCACAGGTCCCAGACCATCAATTTCACGTCCAAGGACATTAAACATTCTTCCCAGAATTTCTTTTCCCACCGGTACACGGATTGCGGATCCTGTATCAATGGCTTCCATTCCACGAACCAGACCGTCTGTACCACCCATGGCGATACAGCGGACACGTTCATCACCGATATGCTGAGCAACTTCGACAACTAAAGATTCACTGTCTTTCAGAGGAATTTCAATAGCGGTCAATAGCTGCGGCAGATCTCCGTTCTCAAATGCAACGTCGACTACCGGTCCAATGACCTGTACGATTTTTCCTGTATTCTTACTCATGGCTGCTCCTTTCATTCCATAGCGTTGACACCGCCGACAATTTCCGTTATTTCCTGGGTAATTGCGGCCTGTCGAGCCTGGTTGAATTGTAATTCGAGAGTTTCCTTCAACTCCTCTGCATTATCTGTTGCACTTTCCATTGCCATACGCCTGCTTGCCTGTTCACTTGTTTTCGTTTCCAGGAAGTAGCTGTATAAAAGGGAACGCACATACATCGGAACCAGGGTGTCCAGAATCCGGTCACCTGCAGGCTCAAAGATGGTTTCTGCAGTCGTTGCTTTCTCTCGTTCTTCCTTTTCCACCGGAAGCAGCGTAATCAGCTTCGGTTCAAAGGTTACAGAATTAACAAAGTGTGTATATAAGATACGTATTTCCGATATTTCCTGTTTGCGGTACAGTTCCAATGCATGATCAGCTACACCAACCAGCTCACTGTAACAGTCCTCTTCCAGATCCGTTTCGCTTTGCACAACATGGAAATCCTTATTGTGAATCCAGTTGGCTCCACGTGCTCCGATAATGACAAAGTCACCCTCATTGCCGATTTCATGCTGCAGCATACGGAAGATGTTGGCATTATAGCCGCCGCACAGCCCCATGTCACTTGTAAAGACGATGGTATACGGCTTCCCCTCCTGCTTCTGCAGATACGGATGTCTGGAATGCTCGATGGAAGACAGGATTTCCTGCACAGTTTCTTTCAGATAATATGCATATTCCCGATTCTCTTCCATGTACTGTTTCTGTTTCTTCAGCTTACTGGTGGCAACCAGCTGCATCGCCTTTGTAATCTTTTTTGTAGATTCAACAGAGCGGATGCGCGCTTTGATCTCCAGTTTACCTGCTGCCATACATTATCCTTCTATCATATTCTTGAATTCAGCTTCAAACGCCTGCAATGCAGCTTTGATGTTTGCACTCAGTGCATCATCCAGCGCCTGCTTTTCTTCGATTTCCGTTAAGATGTCCGCATGGTTTCGCTCCATGTACTTCAGCATTTCTTTTTCATACAGCTGAACATCCTCCACCTTAACCGGCTTCAGAAATTTGTTTTTCGCCGCAAACAGTGATAACACCTGATGGGTTACCGGAAGCGGATCATACTGATTCTGAATCAGCAGCTTCGTCAAACGCTCACCGTGGGCAAGTGTTTCCGTTGTAGCCGCATCCAGATCACTTCCGAATTTCGCAAAGGCCTGCATCTCACGGAACTGTGCCAGCTCCAGCTTCAGGGAACCGCTCACCTGCTTCATTGCCTTGATCTGCGCCGCACTACCTACACGGGAAACGGACAAACCGCTGTCAACGGCAGGACGTACACCACTGTTGAACAGCTCCGTCTGCAGGAAGATCTGTCCATCGGTGATGGAAATAACATTTGTCGGAATATAGGCGGAAATATCTCCAGCCTGTGTTTCAATAATTGGCAGAGCTGTCAGACTTCCTGCGCCAAGCTCATCATTCAGCTTTGCCGCACGCTCCAGCAGACGGGAATGCAGATAGAAGACATCTCCCGGATATGCCTCACGCCCAGGCGGACGCTTCAGCAGCAGGGACATGGTACGATAGGCAACCGCATGCTTACTCAAATCGTCATAAACGATCAGCACATCATCACCGTTTTCCATCCATTCCTCGCCGATTGCACAACCTGCATACGGCGCAATATATTGCAGCGGAGCCGGTTCACTTGCGGTGGAGGATACAATGGTCGTATACTCCATGGCACCGTGGGAACGCAGCTTTTCTACGATTTGTGCTACCGTACTGGCCTTCTGACCAATGGCAACATAGATGCATTTTACATTGTTATTCTTCTGATTGATAATCGTATCAATGGCAATCGCCGTTTTTCCGGTCTGGCGATCTCCGATGATCAGCTCACGCTGACCGCGACCGATTGGAATCATGGAATCAATGATTTTCAAGCCGGTCTGAATCGGCTGATGTACACTTTTTCTTGTCATAACACCGGGTGCCACACGCTCTACCGGACGGAACTTATCACTTTTGATTGGTTCTCCTCCGTCAATTGCCTGTCCAAGTGCATTGACAACACGTCCCAGCATACCGTCCCCAACGGGAACCTCTACGATACGACCGGTACGTTTTACTTCATCGCCTTCACGGATGTTGGAGTCATCCCCCATCAAAACAGCACCGACGTGCTCTTCCTCCAGGTTCAGTACCATTCCATAAATATCTCCGGGAAAACGAAGCAGCTCACCGGCCATCGCATTCTGTAAACCGTAAATCAGCGCGATACCGTCACCAACGGTGATAATCGTACCAGTTTCATCGATTTCCAGATCCTCATCATATCTGCGAATCTGATCCTTGATCAGCTTACTTATCTCTTCTGGCTTTAAGCTCACTCGCACTCACCTCTAACTTTCCTGCACAGGCTCACTCTGTGCCAGCTGTTTCAGATTATCCATACGGCTTCTGGCGGTATTATCCAGAACCATATCATTGATCTTTATGCGCAGTCCCGCAAGCAGATCCGGATCCTCCTGTATGTGTAATTCCACAGTTTTCGAAAGCTTTTCCTCCAGCATGGATTTCAGACGCTTAATTTCCGCAGCATCCAGCTTCTTTGCCGTACGGACATGTGCCACTTCGATATTGTTTACCTTGTTATACTGCTTTACAAACTCTCTGGTAATATCGTGAAAACTCTGAAAACGGCTTTTGTCAATCAAAAGCTTTGCGAAATTCAAAACCATATGATTGACTTCACTACCGAATACAGACGCAAGCGTCTGTTTCTTTTCTTCCTTGTGAATCTTGGGATGCGTCAGTACCCGCATGAAATCGGGATACGCCTTCAGCTGTTCATCCATCATGCATACATCTGCCTTGAATGTATCCAGCTTCTGCTCCTCCTGTGCAAGTGCAAACAGTGCATCACTGTAGCTTTTTGCTGCTATGCCTGCCATGACTCATCACCTGCATGCTCGATAAAATCATCCACGTACTGCTTATGTGTACTTTCATCCAGTTCTTTATTAACAATCTGTTTTGCGGCTTCAAATGCCACATCCACGATTGCATCCTTCATTTCTGCACGAGCCTGTACCTTTTCACGCTCGATATCCTTCCGTGCTTTTTCCTTGACCGCTTCGGCTTCACCTCTTGCGGCAGCCAGAATTTCACGTTTTTCCTGAACGGCATTGGCTTTGGCACTTTCCAGTATTTCATGAGCCTCACCGCGGGCATTGGCCATCTGCTCTTCATACTGGCGCTTGTATTGTTCTCCTGCTTCCCTGCTTTGCGTACCTGCATCAATATCTGCCTGAATGGCAGCCTTGCGTGCATCGAGATAGGCAAGCACCTTGTCCCAGAAGAAATGCTTTGCAATAGCGATGATGATCAGCGTTGATACACAGACCATGATCATATCCATTGGATTCAGCCGCAGATAGGCATTTATATCAAAATCCATACTATGCGAATACCTCCTTTCTTCATAGCTTCATGATGAATGACATTACCCTTTCATGAAGATTAGAATCAAGGCAACAATCAATGCATAGATACCGGTTGTTTCCGCCAAAGCGATACCAAGTACCATGATGGAACGAATCTTACCTGCAGCATCCGGATTGCGTCCAACACTTTCCGCACCCTTGCTGGCAGCGATACCCTGTCCGATACCAGGACCTAGCCCGGCGATCATTGCAATACCTGCACCTAACAGTGCCATACCCTGTACAAAATATTCATTGAATTCCATAATTTTTTCCTCCTGTTAACATCATTTGTTATTCTTCCGGGGCAACCTGTTCACTAAGGAAGAAGCTTGCCAGCGTGAAGAAGATATAGGTCTGTATCAGACCTGAGAACACATCAAAATACGCATGCAGAAACGGTGTCGCAATGTATCCGAGCACTCCAAACGGGAGAAAGCTTCGCATCATTGTATACACCAGCAGCATAATAATGGAGCCTGCCAGTATGTTTCCAAACAAACGCATGGAAAGCGAAATCGGAAGTGCCAGCTCACCAATGACATTCAACGGCGTAAGCAGCCACATCGGCTCCGTCAGCTCCTTCAGACGTGCGCCAAGCCCGCCTTTTTTGATACCGTTATACTGAATGGTCAGAAACATCATCAGTGCAAGGGTAACATTAAAGCTTAGATTGGATGTCGGTGGCTGCAGTCCGAGAAGTCCCAAAAGATTGCTGACGGCCATCATCATGGTCAGTGTACCCAGAAACGACAGATAATGCTTCGTTTCATGCTTCAGGTTATCTCCGATAATATTGGTACACAGCCCGGTAATCATTTCTGTAATCAGAAGTATTCCTGACGGCGCCTTTCGAACATCGGCCTTTTCAAACTTTTTGCCGGCCCAGATAAAGAATATGGAAAACAGCACACAGAGAATCAGCCAGTTGATAATCGACTGCTGAAATTCGATGTTGTGTCCAAACAGTGTCAAAACGATTCCGTCAAACTTATCGTCCACTACTCATCCTCCTTTCTGTGTTTCCAACTGTAAATCAGAATACTGCATTTATGCAGCAGCATTCCCACCAGCAGAGCCGCAATATGCGCCCCTGCAACGGCGCTTAAGGCAAAGATAACGGCATAGAGCATATATCTTCGCGTATAGGAGCGGAATGCACGGGATTTGATATCCGCCAGTTCCCCGTCGATGTGCCCAACCATGTTCTGGATCATGTTGAAGCCCATAATACCGGTTAAGGAACCAATCAGAATACCCATCACGCCCTGCTTCCAGGCTCCGGGAAACAGGATGATGCAGACCACACAGCCTGCTGCACACAATAGCAACGTAAGCAAACGGATCTCCATCCCCATTTTCCTTGTTTCATTCATGATCATCACCCAGCTTTCGAATCATCATATACAGACTGGAGATGATGGCGTAGGCTAACAATATCAGAAGACACCATGGCGAGGTATGAAATACATCATCCAGCCAGGCACCGATCCATACTGCTGCTCCACAGGCAAGTGCCATGGTAAACATCAGCCGCATAGCCTGATACGCTTCCTTCATGACTACTTCGTACCGAAAATACGGTCTCCAGCATCTCCGAGTCCGGGTATGATATACCCTTTTTCATTCAGTTTTTCATCCAGTGCCGCGAGGTAGATGTCCACTTCCGGATGTGCTTCTTCCACGGCCTTTACACCCTCCGGAGCTCCGACCAGACAGACAAGGCGGATATTCTTAGCGCCCTGTTTCTTTACCATGTCAATGGCGGCGATTGCACTTCCTCCGGTTGCCAGCATCGGATCAACAATCATGACGATAGCGTCCTTTACTTCCTTCGGATACTTTTCAAAATATGTATGAGGCTCCAGTGTTTCTTCATCACGATACAGCCCCACATGTGCAATCTTGACGGTAGGGATCAAATCACAGATTCCATTCACCATACCAAGACCTGCACGTAGAATCGGTACCAGTACGATTTCCTTCGCAAGCTCATAGGTTGTGGTTTTTGCGACAGGCGTGTTGATTTCGACTGGCTGAAGCGGGAAATCTCTGGAAATTTCGTAAGCCATCAGACCTGCGATCTCATCCAGATTCTGGCGGAAATCCTTTGTTCCGGTTTCCTTTTTACGCATCTGTGTCAGCTTATGCGTAATCAATGGATGTTGTAAGACTTTCAGCATAATAATCTCCTTACATAATCAATACGGATATAGCGTACCATAATCCGTTCCAACAGTAGACAGACAATTCAAATGAATTGTATAAATTCTGGCCACGTTGTTTTTATTATACCATGAACACCCTGCTTTTTCCCCCTTTTGTGCATTTTTTCACCACCTTTTTCAAGTGCTTTCCTATATATTATGTATGCACTGGAAATGATTATTCTTTATGTTTTTCAGTGACTAATATCCAGAAGCAATACGTAAAAGCGCTGCGCACTTTTTTTCTTTGTGAATTTTAGTATAGGAATTTATCCCACAGCAAATAATTTTAGAAATTACGGTATATACATTACATATGTTATAAATATTGTGTTATCTAAATCATCATTCGCTTAACTTCAATGCCAATTTACTATAGATAGAAATAATATGCTGTAAGTAGTACAATATGTATGCACGGTACCCTGCTATCTTTAAACGTTCATCTATCTTGCAACGAGCAGTTCATGTTAAAGGAAAAGCAAGCATCTTAATCCAAATTTTCTCAAGCTTATCAGCAATACATAAAAAAAGAGAATCCCCATATTGAAGAATTTCCCTTTTCATAATGATGACAGCTTCAACTAACTATACCTTTGTAATGACACACGATTTTTTATAAAATGCAATACCGTATCCAATCACATCCTCATATCCATTCGCTAACAGCCCCTCCATATATTTCTTCTGCCGGATTTGCTCACAGGCTTTTTGCGCCATTGATCTTACTTCTGCCATTGATGTCGCAATTTTTAACTCCAATATCAGTCCTCTATCCATGATAGAACGCGGCAGAATTGCAATATCCGCTCTGCCTAAACCGTACTCCTTATTTGAAGCCACTATATAGTCATTCAACATTCCAAGCAGAAGTCCATGATAGAATTTCTCATCATAATCGAAATAGCTGATGCTTTGAAATAATACGTTATTTAATATTTCAGTTGCATTCCTTATCTGTTCTTTCCGTAACGCCTCTACAAAAGATGTACCATTATGTTCTACCTGTTCATTGAACCATTCACTGAATATAGACACATAGATTTGCTTGATTTCCTTATTGGGTATTGATAACCGATACATCCTTTTTTCATTATCAACACATTTAATTGCCTTTAGATAACCGGTAAATAACAGAAAACTGTAAACGTTGTTTATCTGATCCATTTCCCTATAGGTTATCGTATCCTTGATTGGTTTTTCTATCACTCCACCGGATACCAGTATATCAAACTCTTCCCGCATTTTGGGATTTGCTTCTTTTATATACCGGTAAATAATATCATTACCACTGGTGTTCGCCCAGAACGATTCCGGCTCATGCAGATGCGTCTTATTCAGCTTTTCTATATACATTAAAACACTCCATGGATTATAGATATCACAGCTACCAAACTGGTATCCGTCATACCATTCCTTCACTTTATCCCGATATGCCTCTGCCTGATAATCTGATAATAGTGAGTCCATTTCTTTTTGTGTGAATCCAAATTGCTGATTGGATGTATCATCGAAAATAGTAATGACCTTAAAATTATTCAATCCTGTGAAAATAGACTCTCTCGCTATTCTTAAACAACCTGTCAATATACCTTTCTCCAACGCATCATTAGTTTTTAATGCTGCACTGAACATATTTTTTAGAAAAACAACCATATCATCATAATAACCATTCAGGTAGGCACTTTGCAGAGGAACATCATACTCATCAATCAAAAGAACAACCTTTTTTTTCCAATGCTTCTCTAAACAATTACTTAGAAATCGTAGTCCATTCTGAAGCTGTGCTTTATTTACTGTACCTGCTTTATATCTCTTTAATAAATCTCTATCCATTTCATCCAAATGTTCACTGATAAGCAATTCTTCATTCCTGCTTATAATTTCACTTAAGATAATTTGAAAATTATTTAACTGATCTTGAAAAGATAAATCTTTTAGATCCTTCAATGACATAAAAATAACAGGATATTGATTCTGATACTGCATTGCTTCCTTATTTTTTGAAATTTCTAATCCATCAAATAGATATGCATTATCCGCTTGGCGAATGGAAAAGAAATAATATAACATACTCATGTTCAAGGTTTTACCGAATCGGCGTGGCCTGGTACAAAGAGCAACCTTTTCTTTTAATACATCACTAATAAATAAAGTTTTATCAACATAATAATAATCTTTATCTATCAGCTCTTTAAAATTCTCTATTCCAATAGGTATTTGCTTCATACAATCATCTCCTATTCTATAGGTTTATTATATCCCAAACAGATAGCAACTGCCATGAAAATAAATGTATTTCATGACAACTGACCACATTCGTTAACACATACAGCTTCCATCAAAAATCAAAGAAATTTAGTAAGAGTAATTGCAGTTCTCTTTCATCCCGCACGGTAAAATCAGCTTTTTGATCAGCTTCCTGTTGTCCGTATTTATTCAGCCAGATAACATCCCAGCCTGCCTTCTTCGCACCGATTACATCATTTTCATAAGAATCTCCGACATACAGCCCGCTTTCACATACCATTTGGAATATACGTTCATCCGGTTTCGAGATGCCTACCGCGGATGAAATGATCATATCCTTTTCCTCTATCCATTTCCCCAGACCAAGACTCTTTATTTTCTTCAGCTGATGCTCATACGGCCCGTTGGTTATCAAACTGATTCTTACACCCCTGCTTTTCAAATAATCCAGTATTTCCACTAGCGTATCACTTAATGAAATCTCATATTGCCCCCTCTGATAAGCAGCTTGAAATCTTAATGCTTCCTCATCCATAATCAAAATGTCATGGTCTTTTAATGCAAGCTGAATGCGTCCAATCTGCATGGCTTCAAAAGATATCTCTTTATTCTGATGCCGAAAAAACAATTCATTGCTACGGATGCGAAAGCTTTTATAAATTCTTCTTATCTGCTCATTTGATACCGATTGAATAGTAAGCAACGCCTGTCGAAAAGGTGCAATCTGTTCATACAGCGTATCATCTAAATCAAAGCATATATGTTTTAATCCTTCACTCATTCTGTTTCCTCCCTGTATTCTTTTCTGTGTTTGACAATGTACCCGCTATGGTGATTGTATCCAGATTACACACATACGTCAAGCTTTATATATGCAGGAGGTATATGTACTCTTATATTCCCTGCAGCATTGCACAAGCAAGCAAAAACAGAAGTCAAACAACCCTTTCGACTCCTGTTTCATTATATTATTCGATTATTCTGCGAACTCTGCTGGTAACTCCCTTCAGATGATAGCATTCCGCATACTGCTGCAGCGGTCTCTTGATATGATCAACAACAAACCGCTGTCCATCAATATGATGCTTCGCCAGATTCTCATACAGTATCCGCAGCTCTTTCTTTACGTCCGCATCATTGAATGCATAGTGTCCTGCGATATCCAGAACATCCAGTGACAGCTGTTCATCCTTCAAAATATCGGCAACCTGCAGATTGCGCTGTTCCCCGATCATCCATTTTCTCCAACGCTCTGTTTTTATCGCCTTAACCAGCAATGTCTTTCTTAACGAAGAAGTTTTTTCAAGCAGTCCTTCCTTTTTCAGAATATCCTCAACATCGCACAGCTTGAGATATGCTCTTGTCTCTTCTGTTCCATACTGCGGTGCGACATTGCTTGCCGTTACATTTGCGGGAATATGCTCCAGCAGAGTTACATCATCCAGATAATCTGCATTATGCTCCTTTAATCCGACACCGTATGCTTTTGCCATGGCAGCCAGATCATATGCATTATGGAAATTATACGTTCCTACCTGCTCTGTTTTTCTGGTCAGGGTTCCTGTCTGTCCGACGATAAAGGTAGGCATCGGCAGTCCCTTAACCTTCAACTCTTTTTCCAGCTTTTCAATAAACTCACGATATTTTTCTGTCGATGTCAAACCGCCATTTGTTTCCTCCGTACCGACCTCATACCCTATTTCCGGTAAATTTCTACGCTTGCGTTCTTCCTCACAATAAGCAATCAGCTCCACTGTCCTCTGCAAAACAACATCCAGAGGTATCACCTTTCCAATTTCAAAGGGATCCTTTGTCGGATCGATCATCAATAAATCAAAGCCGTTTTCAATATCCGCAAGATAAGACTGTCGTGCCAGCCTCATGGCCTCCTCCTCGCTCAGGTGTGCATTCCGCTCATTATCTCTTTGCCATGGTCCTCCATGATCCCTGCACAGATAATACAAGCCATCAAAGCCAACCTGCTCAGCAACTGCGCGTATATCGTCCTGAAAGCGTTTCTGATTCCAGCCGTTTACATAGCCGCCGCCTAATTCATCTGCATCCACCTGATTCCGGCTGGCAATGAACATCAAAGGAAAATCATAATCCCTCGCAATTTCAAAGCTTGCCTGCAACAGATTCGGTGACATCGGCCCAATGCCCAGAAGCGTTGCACTTTCTCCTGTATCCTGTAATTTCAATAAGCCTTCCACTACCTTCTTGATTGGTAATTTGTTCATAATTTCTATCTCCATTTCCTTTCGACTTCCATTTCATTCATTTGACTATACCAGCTCCTGCATGTTCACCATCTGATGAAACCATTCAGCTTCCTCTTCCTGCATAGCCTGATAAAGCTCATTCATAAAGTACAGCACTTTCGCTTTGTATTTTTTCTTATACCGTATAGATAACGGCTGTCCGGCATTTGTTTTGGCCCGCATTGGCAGTACTGCTTTTAAATAGTCCCTATATGAATCCTGCTGTTCTTTGAATATACCAAGCAGCACCTCATCCGCATGAACAAGAGCATAGCAATCCTGCGGCTCTTGTTTGCTTTTTATACATTTAAAGCGTAATCCTGCTTTCTCCAGCTGTTTGCTTCTATCTTCATCCCTCATAATATTTTCTTCTGCATTCTCATCCCCTATGAACGTGAAATACATTTGTGAAGCGCCGTGCTGCACTCCGTAAGCCATTGCCGTGTCCAAATCTGTTCCCAATACTACAATCTGCTTCATACAGCCTATTTCACAGATGCTTTATCATCTTCAGTTACAGACAGCTTCTCTGTTTTTTTATCCTTATTCTCGAGATTCGGTTTCAGCAGCATTAGAAGCAATGCTGTGACAACAACGCCGATTGCCATATCCAGTGTATATAATAATGGCTTATTCGTAGCCGCAACAACAATCATCCCGCCATGGGGAACGTAGCATTCAATTGCATGCATCATCGCAAGACCAGCTCCAACTGCACTTCCACCCATAATGGCAGGTAAAACATGCTTGATATCCTTTACTGCAAACGGTATTGCCCCCTCTGTAATACCAATCAGTCCCATAAACGCACTGGTCACCCCCAGCTGCTTCTCCGCATTATCGTATTTTCTTCGGGAAATGAAGGTGGATAATGCCAAACCCAGAGGAGGGATTGCCACAGCGACGCGGAATGCGCCGTTAGGTCCATACAGTCCTTCCGCCATCAAAGCCATCGTAAAGGCGGATGCAGTTTTATTTATCGGGCCACCCATATCAAAGGCGGTCATCACACCAATCACGATTCCCAGAAGAATCGCACTTCCTCCCTGCATGCCACTCAGCATGCCGGTTAATGCCTTCATCAATGCACCCAGAGGACCCACCAGAATGTAAAGATATGCAAGACAGCAAATCAATGCGGAAACAATCGGAATAATCAGGACAGGCATGATGGATTTGATCGTCGGTCCCACCTTCCAGCTTTTGATCCACTTACATACATATCCCACCAGAATACCCATAATCATGGCTCCCAGAAAGCCTGTGGATACATTGTTTTCTCCCACCGGATTATTTGCTATATAGCCCACAATCATACCCGGGGCAAGCGCAGGCTTTCCTGCGAGTGAATATGCGATGTAACCGGCAAGCATCGGAATCATCATCGCCATACCTGCGGAACCGATTGTATTGATATTCTGCATAAAGCCGTTTGTCACCTTCATGCCGTCACTGCCCGCTTCTCCGGTTGCCAATGCGAATGCCAGAAATACACCGCCGATTACAACTGCCGGAAGAAAGTATGATACCCCTGTGTTAAATGCCTTAACTAAATCTTTTCCTAAATTTTTAAACATAAGCTCTCCTCACTTTATTTAATTTTATAATTTCTCTGCCTGATCAATGATTTCAGCCGGATCCCGTATGACTACGGACGGGTCAATCTTAATGATTTTCCCCTCTTCTTCCTTTTCCTCGAACCGTTCTTCCCCCTCGATACCAATGGCAATCGCCAGAATAACGGCATCTGCAGCTGCTATTTCATCCTCATCCAGTTCATTTTCAATTCCCATACCGCCCTGTGTTTCCACCTTGCATTCATAACCGCGCTTTTTGCACTCCTGTTCGATGGCTTCCTGCGCCATGTATGTGTGTGCAATACCGATGGTACATGCGGCAACCGCTACAATTTTCATTTTGTTTTCCTCCTCAATTTTCATGCTCCAGGAATTTAATACACTCATAAAATTCCTGATCAGTTCTTATTTTGCGCAGCTCCTTACGGAACGCCTCCTTCATCAGGTGTCGGCTCAGCATTGCCAGTATACGCAGGTGCTCTTTGTTTCTACTGGAAAGCGGAACACCTATCATAAATACGAGATCAACCTCATCGTGATCCCATTGAACAGGGTGCAGCAGATGCAGACAGGCTACAAAGGTTTCCGTAACCGCATCGGATTCACCATGTGGAATCGCAATTCCAAATCCCACAGCAGTTGATGCCGTGGACTCACGATCCAGTACTGCATCGACATAGCTTTTAACATTCTTGATTTTTTTAGCATGTCCCGCCTTTTGACTCAGATACGTAATGATTTCTTCCTTTGTTTCAAACCTTGTGCTGGACACCTTCACAATTTCCGGTTCAAACATTTGATCACTCCTTTCTACGCCCTCATTGTATAGTTCTGCAATTTTTTTTGAAATACCAACCGTCTTCCACAAGTTGTGGAAATAAAAACACACAGCTATGTTTGCTGTGTTATTTCCTGCATTCAATTTAAAGCACCTGTCTATGGCATTCTATACCGACGTGTATTTTATTTTCTACTTTAAACAGAAGCAAGTTGCTATTTCTTTTTCCTCAAAATCATTCTATTATGTTAATGGGAAATTCTATCATGATAAAGCAGGAGGAGAAATCAAATGAAAACATCTGCACTATCTAAGTTTTTAAATCTGTTACTGGAAGAAAGTGATTATCGTAAGACCAGTTATTTCGCAGAAAAGCTCATGGTTTCAAATAAAACAATTTCAAATTATATTACAGAGCTGCGTTATCACATGAAGGAATACGAATTGGATATCACGGCAAAGCATGGGGTTGGTATCCGTATGGAAGGAGATCAAAGCGCTGTAAAGCTGCTTCAAAAGTCTATCCAGAGAACTGCAGGAGACAGCCTTACAAGTGAATGCAGACGCAAAAAAATAATGGAAAAGCTGTTAATGCTGGATGAAAGCATTTCTGTACGCAGGTTATCCGATGAATTCTGTATAAGCTCCACATCCATTGTGAAGGATTTGGAAAAGGTGGAGCAGGAGCTGCTACAGCAGGACATCTTACTGCTTCGCACAAAGGCCGGGACGCGTATTGAGGCAAAGGAGCAGCGTATTCGCAGTGCAAAGCGTAAGTTTATTTTTGAAGAGATCATGTCCCTGACACAGCAGGATCAAATTATGGACCTCAACCTGTGTACGAAAATTTTATCACGCTATGTAGCAGACGAGCTGCAGATAATCGCTCGAAGCATGATTGAAATTGCACAGGACAAGCTGGGATTTCGCATGGATACCAATTATTATGCACAGATATTTATATCCTACTCCATATTTATCCAGCGTATCAAAAAAGGACATGAAATTACAGAAGCACCTGCCAGACCGGTTGTCACGGAGCTGCATGTGCTGAAGACCTATCCGATTACAGAAGAAATCATACAGTGGCTAAAGGAAGTGCACCACATCAGAGTCAATGATTTAGATATTAGGTGGGTTAATGCACGCTTGTCCGGAGTATATCATGAAGACCGAAAAGAAACAGCGGATTACTCTCCCATCATATTAAATACAGTGACGGAATTGATTTCTTCCATTGGTGATATCTTCAACGCAGATTTTATCAGTGATGAATTGTTAAAAAACGGCTTATCGAAACACTTTATTCCGATGATTGCCCGTCTAAAGAACAATATAAAAATCACACATCCCTTTATTATGCAGATCAAGCAGCAATATACCGCCATGTTCAGTGTAGTTTCACTGGCTTCCAGCATACTGGAGAAAAAGCTGGGATTCACCTTGTCTGATGATGAAATCGGATTTATTCTGATTCACTTTCAGGCAGCACTGGAGCGGCACAACCTGTCAAAAAAAATAGTAGTCGTATACAACTGCGGCCTTGCGAGCGCTATGCTGATTGAAAATCAGATTAAAATCAATCTGCCCACCTTTGATGTTATAGAGCTGATCAATATTCATGATTTAAAAAAAGAGTATCTTCGGCATTTTGATTTCATCATCGCCACGATGGAATTGGATATGAAAGATATTCCTTCTGTTGTTATTTCACCGGTAGCGGACTTTGGCGATATTCAGCGTATTAAACAAACGTATGAAAAGCTTATAAGAAATGTAAAGGAATCGCGCTTTCCTTATCTTATTCAGGCAATCAGTGCTGATATGATTCTGGTTCATGAAAAATGTAAGACAAAGGAGGACATCCTGAAAAAGGCAAATGAAATCCTCCTGAAAAAGGGTTATGTAGAAGAAGAATTTTTTGAAAGTGTGAAAAACAGAGAGAAGATTTCATCAACGGAAATCGGAAACGGTATCGCGATTCCTCACGGCTCTGATAAATATGTAAAGCAAACCTCTATTGTTTTGATTACACTGGAGGATGCTATCCTGTGGCGGGATGACATGGTAAGTGTCATTTTATTTACCGCTGTATCATTTGAACAGAAGGATACCATGCGAAGGCTGTTAAAAGACCTCTACCATTTAATCAGCTCTGAAAGCTTCATAGAAAAAATTCAGAAAGCAGCATCGATAGAGGAAATCCTCGGCATATTTTATGGAAGAGGTCTGTGAGCATGCCTGAAAATATAAAGATCACACTTCTCTTTTTACCATCCTTCTCTCAACATACTGCCTTATGGCATACTGTGTAGACTCTTCTGTGTGTGAATAACCTACAGCAATCCCGGTTATGCGCTATTTGCAAAATTACAATACTTATTCTTGTGCTTGCGAATTTCCAACCACTCTGTCTTATCTCATATTGAATAAAGTACGCTAACCTATTTCTAGGCTAGCCCCTTATCAAACCGCACGTGCGCTATTAACGCATACGGCTTACCAATTTACTAAATTTTCTATTTATGAATGTTTATGGCTTATTTGCTCATTGCGTAAGCCATTTTCTTTTGTCTTTCTTTCGAGAATATTTCTATTCCTTTTTGTCGTTGTTTTTCAATGTTGTTCTTACCTCTTAACTTATTTCTGCCTTGTTGCTTTTCTACGTATTGTTCAAGTGTATATCCATTCATGATATGGTAGTAATACCAATTTGCTGGTTTCAACCCTACCTTGGAAAACCATTCAATATTCCACTTATGTGTCATTCCAAATGCTTTTCTTATGGTTGGATGTTTATGTATCATACACATCCTTAATCTTTGCCTTGTGTATTGGTCTATCGCATGCAGTCTGGTTCCCATTGGTTGTAATAAACAGTGTATTTCTATGTCATGTCTTTTTAATACTTCTATTGCTTTGTAGACATTTAAATAATAGTTTACTTTTCCTACGATGACCGTATTCACTTGTTTTATCCATTCCTCTTTTGATAAGGTTAGTTTTCTTTGGGTTTTATCTTTAATCTTCTTCTTGAATTCTTTTAATGATTTATCTGCTGGCTCAATATAGTAATACCGGTTTCCCTTTTTACTTGTTCGCCAGTGTCTAAAGTCGAATCCTAGAAATGTAAAGTCATCATCCTCAAAATTGACTATCTTTGTTTTGTTCATTTCCATTTCTAATCCCAAACTACTTATGACTTCCCTTGCGACTGTCCCTGCTCTTTCTATCTCTTGTTCACTCTCTGCGAATAACAGAAAGTCATCCGCATACCTCACAAAGTGTATCTTCGCTTCATGCAGTTTCCAATCAAGTTCATTTAGATAGATGTTTGCCAATAGTGGCGATATGACTCCACCTTGTGGTGTTCCACTTATTGTTGGTAAATGTTTTCCCTCTTCCATATATCCTGCTTTTAACCATGACCATATCAAATCTAATACTGTTCCATCTGCTATACACTTGTTCAACACTTTCATCAATTTCTTATGTGGAATGTTGTCAAAGAATCCTTTTATATCACAATCATATATCCAGTTTCTTCCTTCCTCTATATTCTTGATGATAACTTGCATTGCACTATCCGCTCCTCTTCGAGGTCGATAGCCTACTGACCAATTGTGAAATATTCCATTTTCATATTTAGGACTAAGTATGTTATACAGCACTTGTTGTACTATCCTATCCTTTATGATTGGTATTCCTAGTGGTCTTTTCTTTCCATTCTTCTTTGGTATATAAACTCTTCTTACAGGTGTTGGTTTATACTCCTTTCTCTTAAGTTCATTCAGTAATTCTTCAAGATTTTCTTCCTCATGTTTCGTGAATTCTTCGATACTTACCCCATCTATTCCTCCACTTCCATGATTTGCTTTCACTTGTTTCCATGCTTCTGCTATTTTCCTATCTTGTAGTATTTGTCCATACAAACTATGCCACTTAAGTTTCAATGCTTCATTCATAAATTTCAAACCTCTCCTCTCTTTCATCGTTCCTTGAATTCGTTTGTACCTAAGTACCGTCTTTCTTACCATTACGATGTCATCAAGTAAGAATTGTAAAAGGTCAATCCCCTTTGCTTCATCTTACGTTTGGTCATAAGACTACTTCGCTACTACGAGATTGTCTGACTCCTCTTTATGTAGTCAATACTTCGATTTACTCTTATAACTGATTACCCTTTCGGTTAATAAAGAGGTCTCACAGGGTCATACGCTTTGTCCTTACCGACATACCAAACACCTTCACAATGGAGTGCCTATATATCCGACTGGTTCTTTGAATATTTAGTTAATAGATTTCCGCACCTTTCGCAACGTCATCACATTTCCACTGCCGCATCTTGTGTTTCACTTTTCATTTCGGTCTGCTGGTTCATCTACAGTTCTCTCGATTTCTGCGTCTCCTTCAAACAACACCTCACGATGTTGCCCTAGACTAGACTTTCCGATTTGCACCAGTGCGCACGGAGTAGGACTTTCACCTACAGGATTTCCCTCTTCCACGAACATCCTCCATGTTCATAGCGAACTATCATGGGCTCTCGTTTATAAAAGGAAAATGTCATGTGACTGTTCACATGACATCTTAAGCGACTGCCTGTCGCACAAAAGGGAGCAGAATCAAGTCCGCTCCCTTTGCATGCTTTCTTATTTCTCATTCGGCAGCGGAAACTGAACGGTAAGCGCACGCACTTCCCTGCGCACTTCTTCACGCACTGCTTCATCCTCTGCATTTTTCAGCACACGGCTGATCCATAAGGCAACCTGACGGAATTCATTTTCCTTGAAGCCTCTGGTTGTCATTGCCGCAGTCCCCAGTCGAATACCGCTTGTCACAAACGGCTTTTCTGTTTCAAATGGAATCGTGTTCTTATTGCAGGTGATTCCTGCTTCATCCAGCAGCTTCTCCGCAAGCTTTCCACTCATATTCAGAGAGGATTTCACATCAACAAGAATCAGATGGTTATCCGTTCCGCCGCTTACAATTCGAAAGCCTTCTTCCTTTAATGTATTGCTCATGACTGCACAATTCGCAATAACCTGTTTCGCATAATCCTTAAACTCCGGCTGCATAGCTTCCTGCAGACATACCGCCTTTGCCGCAATGATATGCATCAGCGGGCCGCCCTGCATACCCGGAAACACCTTTTTATCCAGCAATGCCGCATGCTCTTTTTTACAGAGGATCAATCCTCCGCGAGGTCCGCGCAGTGTTTTGTGTGTTGTCGTTGTCACAAAATCTGCATAAGGAACCGGGCTCGGGTGTTCACCTGCCGCTACAAGTCCTGCAATATGGGCCATATCCACCATGAAACATGCACCGACTTCATCCGCAATTTCACGGAATTTCGCAAAATCAATTACTCTTGGATAGGCACTGGCACCGGCAACAATCAGCTTCGGCTGTTCCTTTAATGCGACTCTGCGCACCTCCTCATAATCGATTGTTTCACTGTCCTTTGTCACACCGTAATCCACAAACCGGTACAACGTTCCGGAAAAGTTTAAAGGATGTCCGTGTGTCAGATGACCTCCTGCCGTCAGATTCATACCCAGCACGGTATCGCCTGGCTGTAAAACAGATAAATATACGCCCATATTTGCCTGGGAACCACTGTGCGGCTGCACATTGGCATGTTCAGCGTTAAACAGCTGCTTTGCCCGCTCTCTTGCGATTTCTTCTATCTCATCAACATGTACACAGCCTCCGTAATAACGCTTGCTCGGATAGCCTTCTGCATATTTATTTGTCAGTATGCTACCGGCAGCCTCCAGTACATCCCTTGAGACATAATTTTCTGATGCAATCAATTCGATATTATACAGCTGGCGCTCTGCTTCTCTTTCAATGGCTTCCTGAATTTTCTTATCGTTCATACGCTACCTCCCGTTTAATGCCTCTATTTTACCACAGATTTTTATATTGTCATTTCTTTTGTTCTGCGTTCATCAGGAAATATTTCTTTACAACAAAAATCAGTGCCACTGCCAGCACTCCTACCAGATTTTCCATGGCGCTTTCATGCGATATAATGATCTGACGGGCAACCGCATACAGCAGTACCTCGATCACTGATTCCGGTGTATGCAGAATCAGCATCTTTACAAATTCCACCCCGACAACCAGAGTCAGTGCCTTTTCCAGTATGGCATCCAGCTGAAAGCTCTGATTCATAAGAGACTCCGCCCCAAAGCATACCGTTGCCAGCGTTGATATTGCGATGGCGATCATTAACAACACGGCAATCACAAGCTCAACGGCCTTCATCATTTTAACAAGTCTTGTGTTGATTTTGTGCATGTCTTCCTCCTTAGCATTATAAGATAATTTCCGGATTCAGGTTAATATCCGCTTTTTTAGCCTGCAAATGCTGCTGTCTGCGCGGTATGCGGTAATGAATATTGTCCTTCACAAAATTTGCACCGGTCTGCTTAAACCAGAAGGATATGCCCTTTTCCTCACACTGCTTGCGCAAATCGAGAATCCACTCATACCGGCAGACCCTTGCCTGTGGTCCGCTTTCTCCTCCGACGATCAGCTCTTCAATGCTATCATCCAGCCAGGGCCTCAGGTTTAAGGGCTCCAGCAGCGGTTCACATACCACATACTTATGACGCAGAGGTGCTGCCTGATAAATGGGAAGACGATACGCTGCGCGCTCCATCGTTTCCACCGTACAGGCGATTCCCACATGATCCCATCCCGTTCCCCAGTCATACGGAATGCATTTCATCAGCCTGTCGATTCGCTTTGTAATCATAAAGAAAAATAAATCCCTGCGCTGTCGCATGATATTCCATGCTTCATCTCTCCATGCATCTGCTTCCTCTACAAAAAAATCGCTGGTAAAACAGGTATAGACGATTTCATCGGATGCTATCTTGTATTCACCTTTGCGATTTTTGTGCAAAACCTTATCAAAGTCCTTCAGACGGGTAACAACACCGGTTTCTTTGCCATGTCTTTCGTCCATCCGGTATACATAGCAATGCTCACATCCGGCACTGATCTTATGACAGCCATGCCAGGGGTTCCAGTTTGCCATAGACTTCATCCTCACCTGTATGTATGCAGGACACTGCCATCCGCAGAAAGCTGCTGAAGACTCTGCGCTGCATATCGAAAGCAGAGAATACCGCCGTGCCTGCGCAGTCTGACATGAAATTTCCAGATATCCTGTTCCATCTCATCACAGCTGCTGATATAACCGAATACCTTTCTCTGCCCTTTCTGAATAGAAACGACACCGGAAAGACGTATTTGTATGATTTCTTCATCTCCATGCCAAACCTTATAAAAGGGACAGGCAGCCTGACGCTGCTTCAAACGGTATCCGTATACATACAGAACGGCCAAGGACAGCAGCATTTCTGCAGTTTTCCTCATATTATTTTTCCAGAGCCATTACCTTATTAATTCTTCTCTGGTGGCGCTCATCATGGGAAAACTCGGTATTTACCCAAACACGTACAATTTCCTTCATCAGCTCCACACCGATGATTCTTTGTCCCATCGCCAGCACATTGGAGTTATTGTGCTCTCTTGTCAGTTTGGCACTAACCGGATCACTGCAAAGCGCACAACGGATTCCCTTAATCTTGTTGGCGGCAATGCTGACACCGATTCCTGTCCCGCAGATAACGATTCCCTTATCGTTTTTACCATCTGCGACACTCTGTGCAGCCGGTCCTGCGTAGTCCGGATAATCCACAGACTCACATCCATGACATCCGAAGTCTTCAACCTCATGTCCCATTTCCGTTAACATTTCCTTCACGATTTCCTTATACTCAAAAGCACCGTGATCACAAGCTACCGCTATTTTCATATACATTCTACACTCCTTTTCTTTTTTACATCTATATTATAGCAAGAAAACACTCTAAGTCATATGAAAATATTCATATATGAATTCTTTATAAAAAAGCCGTTTTAACTTAACGACTTTTTCTTTATACTCATCATATCTCCAAGTACCCAGAGCATCAAACCAAGGGCGAGTATAATCACACAGACAGAAATGCCCGCAGCAGAATTCAATCTTAATGCCAAATATCCCAGTAAAGGAACCGTAAGTGCAACTTTTCCCTTAATTTGTTTATAGGCTACTGGTTGTATGTCATTGGCATTATTCGCATCACCTTTTGTTATCAGCTCCTCTTTTTGAACATCATTTTTTACTACACGGTGAGTGATTACCAGATTACCTTTTTGAAATGTGACAATATCCTTTTCCTGCAGACTTTCAGGGTTAACGGACTTTACATATACCAGAGAACCTGTAGGACATGCTGGGTCCATACTTCCTGTAAGGATTCCATATATTTCAATTCCAAATATTCTAGGCAGTGTGAAAGGAAAAGCAGCAAGTATTACCAGAACGACACAAATAGTTCCAGCGATACTCATCAGTTTATACTTCTTCATTCTCATTCAATGTTGAATCTATCAGCTTAATCATTTCAAGTGCACTTCGGAAGCATTCTTTTTTATTCGTATCTGTCCAAGTGATGCATCCTTGCCAGGATTGATTTTCTGTACCTTTTATTTCAATGATAAATGTTTGATTCTTCCTTCGTATTTGCTCCATGGCTATGCCTCCGCTTATCTTTGATTTTCGTAAATTTCCCATATACGACTGGCAGTATCCATATTGATCGTACCATCAGCATTTTTTGCATCTAAATACTCCTCATTGTTACTGATCTTGTACTGAATGGATTCCTGTGTAATTGATACATCAAAATCCTCTGTCAGCTGATTTTTATCTTTAATGAAAATCCCATTTATTACACTACTCGTTGTTTCTCCTGGTTCCAGCACCTTATTATAATAATAGTAATCATCACGCTTAATCCATTCGCCGGTATTTACATCCAGTTCCAATGCTCCTTGCTTAAATAGCCTTTCAGGGCTGGCGTTAAGTCGCACTCTTACCATACAACCGGTGTCTCCATTATTTCTGATACTTGGTCTTTTGATAATGTAGGTCGGCTGCAGTTCTGGCTGCGGCTCTTCAATTTCTGTATCTATATTTGCAAAAGTGTATTCTGTTTTTGCTGTATCTCTTGCTGTAAAATATGCATAGGAGGAAGGTACCACAAGCATCGCAAGCAATGCTACAGCAAATACCGCTATCAGTATGCGTACTTTATTCGTTCTATTTTTATTCATTCTGACACCTCCAGTTCTATTTTAAATAATCTTGTGTTACAGTGCTTACTTCTCCATTTTCCACTCGAAATCTGTTGACAACGGTATCACTATCAGACAGATACGTATCGTTTACTCTAACATTAGAGAATGTAATATCCGCTGCAGCCTCTTCTTTATCTGCTACTGCTGCATTCAGATCAACCGTCACGGATTGACCATCTATTACAGCACAATTTTCTCTGCTTGTAACGCTGACATTACCAAAATCATAGCGGATGCCCATCATTTCGCTTATACGATATGTACCGATGGGAAGATTATGAAAGCTTACACTTTGTGTAGCAGCACTATTCTCATGAAAGCGAACCAATTTGTAATAGGTATCTTTTGTATTTATGTTTTCAGCTTTCAATATAAAGATTGGATCACCCTGTGCAAAATCAACAGCTTCCTTATTGATAGTTTTATTTACTTGTATATTACCAACAGGTTCTTCTGCCTCCTCCAAGGTGATGGTATTGTACCATGCAAATTGATAGCTCATATATGCATTCCCCATATGCGGTCCATCTAAAGCAAATGCTGAATGAAGAACCATTTTTGATCCATCGTCACTTCCAAGTATCTGATCCGCTTTTAAGCTATCATTAGTATTTAAAACAGCATTGTCTCTCATGTATTTATTTACACTATCTCTAATTCCATTTGTATTTGCCATATAATTTCCAATTGCAGTGTTATTACCTGTCCATTTGGGACTTTTTGATAAAAAGTCTTTTACAGTAGATTCACCACCATAAGCAACATGCAACAATTCTCTATAGAAAAATGTATAACCAGTTGCTGAAAGCTGAGGCTCCATTTCTTTTAACTGAACTGATACATTTTTTGATGAAACGTTTTTTACAGCAAGATACTTATCTATGATTTCACCATACTCCGATTCCAATGAATTCAATTCTGTTGTCGTGATCGTAACCCATGTTGAGTTTGCAATTCCATATCCACCTTGAATATCAACAATGGCATCTGTTGGAAGTTCATATAATTCTTTTGCAGCACTTCCATATTTATTATTGTAGAAGTCAAGATAGAAGCGTGATAATGCTTCAGAACCTGTGTATGTTTTTCCATTATATCCATCGGTTTCCAATTTTTTATAAGCACCAAGTAGATGTCTTAAACTAAGCTGTGCTGTCCCTGAAACACCATAGAGTTTCACCAATGCATCATTGTATGCTCTGGCAGCAAGAAATTTAATCGGCAGCTCCTGACCGTCGAAGCCAATGACTTGATAGTTTGGATCAGGTTTTACACCATAGCCCTCTGCATTTGGCGTTGTCACAATAAATGAGTTATCTTTATACTTATAAGATTTACCCGAATGATTTTCAATAACAACTGAATAGCTTGCACTGTCCCCAGGTGAATAAATTTCTTTATCGAAAAGTTCAACAGCTTTTGTACCTAAATCAATAATCTGATCGCCAACGGCTCCTTCCTGTATTGTTACATACAAAGTATATACAGTCTTCCCATTTTCAGTTTTCTTACGGATTTCAGAGGATACGGTATCTGACTGATCCTGAAAAACCAGGTCGCCTGAATGACTAGAACTCATAGCAGCACGGAACCTATTTATATTCGCTGCCTTTTCTTCCTGCTTGTCCGCTTTATCCTGCTGCTCACCTGTATTGCCTTCCAATGTGCTTCCTACTGTACTATCCTGCATCTTTTCCGTCAGTGCAGTATCTTTCTCCTCAATGCTGCTCTCTGTTTTTCCTACAGGTTCAAGTGATTCCTGCTTTTCATCCTCTTCTTCTGTAGCTGCAGACGTTGACTGATTTTCTGAAACAGGTGTCTGTTGTTGTTCCTCCGTTGTATCTGAAACAGTCTGTTTTTCCTGCTCACCTGCAGTAGTCTTCTCTTCTGCAGACTGGTCCTGACTGGGTGTGAATACTGTTTCATCATCTTCTGCATGCATTACCCCTGTTGACATCAGGCACAGTACCAATGATAGAATTGCAACGCTGGTAATACCTTTTCTTATATTTTTCCCTTTCATAAGAACCCTCCTCTTACTGATTTTTTTCTATGCACAGGTTCTTACTCCTGTTCATTTAATTTCTTTTTCTTTATAAGCCAGAATGCTGCAAACAGCACTGACAGGATACCGATACCACCTGCCGCATAGGGCAGAACATCCTTTAATTCGGTTGTTCCACCGGCTTTTGGTGTTTCATTATTTTCCACATCCGTTCCATTATCTTTATTATTTTCTTTACCATTTGTTAACGGAGTATCTTGATTATTCTCAGTGGTTGTATTATTTTCATTTGACGTATTATTCTCATTCGATGCATTATTTTGATTTACTTCAGACAATGGATTATTAACAGTTACAGGTGCAGCTTCTGGTTGTGAATTTATCATATCTATAATTGGTGTTTCTGCATTTGTTATTATTTCTTCTGTCCGTGTCGATTCCTCCACCCGTACTACTGCCTCTGTGGTAGATGTATAATGGAATATAATTTCCGTTTTGTCTTTGTCGATTCTCATCGTTTTACTTTCAGCATCTGTCTGATATCCCTCGATTATTTTCGCATAAGCTGTTTCTTCCATTCCTTTTTCCGTAGTTCGAATGATTGGTGCTGTTAAATCATTTCCAGATTCATCAACATAACGAATCAAATATTCCAGACCATTTATAAGCCTACTGTATTTTGCAACAACGACCGTTCTTTCTTCTACCGTCTCAGAAGGTGCACGATAGAAATCAGATTTCAGACGATATCCGCTTTCCACACTGACCTCCGGTGCTTTTGGGAATAATGCTCCTGCGTTTATCAAGCATACAGCTTTTTTACTATTTTCTAATTCGCATCTGCTATCGAGTGAATTTTGATTAAATGTACCATGGAGCGCTGCTTTAAATACCACTTCATACTGTTTTTGTGCTGCATGCAAAGATCCACTCGAAATCACCATTCCGATCATGACAAAGGCTGCTGTTACTGCACGTCTTATCTGTTTATTTTTCATGCTGCTTAACACCCTTTCTTTTTATTATCAATATCCCTGCTGCTCCACTGATAAATACGATTACTGCCAGCAGCCCTACTGCTGTTGTATCTCCTGTACTTATTCTTTCTAAAATTGTTTTATCTTTTTTCTTTTCTGTTGTTTTTTTAACCGGTTTTTCTACATAAATCACATTCTCTTTTTTTATTACTACATCATCCGGTGTAGCAACTTCCCCTTGCTCTACATTAAACTCCAGCCGCAGTTGACCAACTGTATTTTGATAATCGTTATTCATTGACTCTCCGTCGATTCCTATTTTCATTGTTATTCTGCTGCTTTCACCTTTTTTCAGAGATGCAATCAGTTGATTCTGACTGATATTTCCACTATTCAGATCTTTGAGAGTTCCTTCTACCCCGCCAATTATACCACGATAAAATTCTTCTCCATCTCGTAGCAAAATAATCATATACACAGCACCACTTGCTGATATATTGTCATTCGTAAGATCCGAAAGCACGGAAGCATTAATATAAAATCTCAATTCCCTATCATCTTGATTAGAAAGAGTAAACTCCTCACTTCTTGTTTCTCCTGGTATCATTCCAGTAAATTTATTAGAAAACTCATTCTTATCTACATTGAAGCTGAAATAATTTTGAGAATCACCGGTGAATACAATTCCCGGATTTTCTTCTTCTACAGCTTTTAAAATAGTGGTACCGCCTATCAGCATAGCAGCCATGATTACTGCGGCCAATTGTCTTCTATATTTCATACTACTGCCTCCTATTCATTCTCAATGCTCAATATACCATCATCACTGATATTGACATCAAGACCCCATTCAGCCATCATTGCGTTTTTTACATCGATATTCTGTATGGCATCAACGGTACAATCCACATTTAATTTTAAAGTGCGGTCCTTAACCGATACGTTCTCTGAGACTGCAACCTGACTAATAAATTCTGAACTCGTTTTATTAGGTTCAATCGGCTTTCTACTATAAAAATATACAACCTCTTTATTATTCGTATCGGTTTCATCATCTATGATCCAATCATCCCCGTTTTTATTGAGTAGTGTAATCAAACTAGAATTACCGTTATAATATTTTTTATTGTCTTCACTCCAGTATTTTTTTACCGTTATTTTTGCATAGAGTGGATAATCACCTGTATTCTTCACTTTCACCGGATAATCTATTCGCTCACCAGGTACCACCTTTGCAGCTTGTTTTTCTGACTCTATCAGTTTTACATTTAGATTACCTGCGCTTACCTTATGCTCTGCATCTGTATTAGCAACCATATAAGAAATTGTTCCACTGACGGCAAATGTGCCCAGTAATAGAACAGCGGAAATCTTTAATACCATTTTCTTATTCATATCATTCACTCCTCATCTTAATTCCTATCTTATGTTTACATTATATATATAAGAGGTCTCAATATGGTCACAACTATATAAATCATAGCCACTAATCGAACTAATGGATTGTGTAATCCCTATAAGGGTTTGTTACCAGCGGCGTTATTCACGCTCTGAAGGCCTACCAAATATACTATCTTTAATAGCTGGCTCTAAAGTGCCTTTTACCTGCCTTCTTTTACGACTTTTCCACCCGTAAACGGGTCAACTAATTCTTTCTTACTCATTTGATTTACAAGTTTGTCTACCGCCAATTGTTGTTGTATATATTCTTGTATCATTTTCGTGTTTTCCATACTGTATCTGCGAAAAATCCTCCTGCCCTAAAATGACCGATTTGCATTTTTATTTTAAATTTGCAAATCGGTCATCTATCATAAGATTCCTTTTAGTTCACCCATGAACGCTGATCCGCTATTTTGGTGGTATTTCCACTAGCATATGGATATGAACCGGACATAATTCTGCCTCTATTATCGTTACTCCCTTTCTTTCGCATATCGTTCTTAAAATCTTTCCTATTTCTTTTTATAATTTCCGCATATCATCAATCTTATATATTAGGGTGCAAATACAATGTGATATGTACATCTCCATTTGCTGTATGATGAACTATGTATGTCCGTTTTGGGCCCCCTTATTATTTAAAAATGGTTTGGTAGACCTTCTTCTATTATGATAAGGAGTTTTATTTTTTTAATTACTTTTTAAATCTTAAGTTTTTTGTCCCACCAGTATAACCGATGGTTTACTTTTTCAAAAAAAAATCTGATTCTACAAGGAATCAAATCTTTTCAATCTGCTTCATATCAATATATACATTAATTCCAAAATACTTTTAAATTCTCCTAAAATCTTATTTCTGCATTTCACGATACCTTGCCAGTCACTTTTTTGTCTTGTTGTGATAATAATATCATAGGTACCTGCTTTTCCTGATTGTTCATATATATAAGAGCAATCCTCAAGAATCATTAGTTGATCAATACATAAATGTCGTTTCTTTGTGTTAAAAGTTCTTCTTTCCTGAAAGGACTGCGGTGTGCCTAAATAATCAAGAATTTCATCTGTTAGCATAATAAAAGAAGTAAAATTTGAAAAAGCAAAACCCTCTTTCCTGACACAGCTGTATAAGATGCCGTCAAAATGCTCTTGTTTTTGATTAGCAAGACACAATCGTATTGCGTTTTTGGGATAGAATATATTCTTTTGCATTCATTTCACCCTCTCAGTGTATCATTATCAAATACTTGCAGTTCATCATATGTATAACTTAAATCTATTAAATGATGCTTATTCAAAGAAGCATACGTATTCAAAATACGTTCAATTACACGTTTAGCATTCTCTGCATTGCAGCTGTGCAACATAAAAATGAATTGTGACCCGCTGTATTTTGATACGACATCTCCATTGCGCAAACATTTGCATAAAACAATTCTCAAAGCTTCCATTTCTTTTGATAACAGATGTAAGCCTTCTTTTGAATTCGCATCTATAAATTTTTTTGGTTTTAATGTCATCAACACAACATATTCAGAAAATCCTTCTCGAACCATTCTTCTTAATTCAAGATGATATATTTCTTTAAAGACACCAAACTCACAGTAAAAAGCCTGTTCCATTTTTTTCTCAGCGATACTGTCCTGGATAGCATCCAGATTTACATTCACTTGGTTGTTATTTTTTATCAGTTCCATATATACTTTTTGAAGAAACTGTGACTGTTTGATTCCAAGTCGCTCATAGAGAAGACTACACGCCCTATGATACTGCTCCTTTGCGACATCATAATGTTTAAGTCGTATAAGAGAAATAATAAATAAATATTGCATTTCATCATCAAAGGGATCCTGTACAAGTGCATCCTTGCAAACCGAATTCATCTTTTCATATTCATCCAGGTCTTCATATTTTATTGCAAGTGCCTTGGCACAGCGTAAATATAACGAGTGATAATAGGTAGATAGAGATACCACCCATCTTTTGTCACTAATACAAGGAAGAAATTTTCCTTTATAAAGCTTTAAAATTGAATTTAACTTATCAACATCTTTGCAGGTAGAAAAGTGTTCTTTTTTTAATAGTTTATCCAGCTCTTCAAAACTGTCTGTATCCAAGTGCACCTTTATTTGCGGATTCCAGTAATAAGAGCCTTTTCCTGTAATAATCATATCAGCTGTTTTAAATTCTTTTTTTAAAAGACTGCGAAGCCTGTACATTAGATTTTTTAAAGCACTCAGCGGATTACTGATATTAGAATCATCCTCCCAAAGTATATCATTTAATTCCGTTGTAGATATCTTGCGGTCATTATATATCAGAAAATATGATAAGAGTGCCGCCATCTTACTTGAGTGGATACCCTGCTCATCCAGACATATTCCATGATAAGTAATCTGAAAACTTCCAAACAGAGATACATCCATATTATCCATTTTCTATTTCCCCTTTTTCACAAAATCAAAACAATTTATCACCATTATCTTCAATTTATATGCTTATACTCATACATTAGCTTTGTTTCCGGTATCGTCTTCTTTTGTTGGAATCTGTCCAGAATACGACTAATTGCCTTATCACAACCCTCCATCGAGGTTGTCGCAATAATCAGGGAATACTGAAACGGACTGCATTTCGTAAACACATCGTTTTTTCTCAGCTCTGTCGTTATAACATCGCGCAGAATATCCGACTCTCTCTGCTGAGCATCTTCCTTAACACCCTCCGGCTGCCGCATGGTCAACAGCACCAGATAACGGGAACGGGAGGATCGTCTCGCAGAACGCAGATTCATCTGATAAATATTTTTAAATACATCAAAATCGCAATAGAAGGTTCCTTCATTTCGGACATGCTCCTTCAGCTGCTGCTCCAGCTCATCCACATCAACCGGATTGCTGGCAATACACTGTACAACCTCAGCATAAATTTCTCTGCAGAGCGGTGTTACCTCGATCCCCAGTCTTCCGTAATACATATCGGTCACCTTGTGGTAATACGAAATCGCCAGCGAATACTGATGGGTCTGTCGATATGCCTCCAGCTTGTATTCATGAATATGGTTATTCGCATAATGCTTAAAGCCCAGAATATCACACAGCTTGATTACTTCATCATAATATTCTTTATCCATCAACAGCTTGCAGCTGCGGTTGGTTGCCCGCATCAGATTGTTGTCATAATAGGTTTTCTGCAGCTCCACCCAGTCCTGCGTATGAAATTCAAACATGAAGTCTTCCATATATTTGCTGAGCAGCTCTTTGCAATCCTGATAAGAGGCTTCCGGTGCTTCCTCCTCTTCGATTTTTTTGCACAGCTCATCCATCTGCACGATGTCAATTTCACATGGTATTTCAGAATTCCATGCATACGTATTGCCTTTTGACAGAATAAGGGAAAGCTCGGGATTATCCGGATAAAATTTCTGCAATTCCTTTCTTGCACGATACACAAGATTGCGCAAGGCACCCTCCGGCTTATCCGATTCATCTTCCTTCCACAATATTTTAATCAGCTTTTCCTTGGATACCACCGTATGCCGATACATCATCAGATAGGCGATCAAAAGGATTAGCTGTGTACTCTTCTTTGTTTCCTGCGGAAACCGGTAATTCTTGTTTTCCATATAAAATTCACCCAGCAGATGAATTTTCAATATATTTTTCTTTCTCATAGGATGTCCTCGCTGCTTTCTATGATTTCATTTTATCACAAATACATCTCATGAAAAGAGGGCTGAAAAAAATCAGAAATCATGAAAAAACAAAGCCATTAACGGACAGTGATTTTCAATTTTTCTGATTTTCCTGTATTTATCTTGACAATATAACTATATGAAATTCAGCAGAAGCTATCCCTTATGCGTTATGTAACACCCTTTTGATATCATCCGCAGAGATTGGGCCTTCACGGACAATGCGCGGTTCTTCTTCGCTCATATCTACGATCGTGCTCGCCAGCTTGCCTTTTGCTTCTCCTAAAACAATCGCATCAATTCTGCCGTCCAGCTGTTCCAGCACCTGCTCATCTCGAACACCAGTTTCCTCTCCGGAACGGTTTGCACTCGTTACCAGAAGCGGCTTTCCGCATTCCTTAATCAGATGCAGTACAAATGGATCATCCGGCATTCGGATTCCCACGGTAGGAAATCCGTTCGTCACATAATCCGGCAGCGTCTCCTGTTTTTTCAAGATCATAGTGAATGCTCCCGGCATAAAGGTATCCGCCAGTGCCACAGCTTCTGCAGGCATTTGTGCGATACACTTCATCTGCTCCACATCCGCAACCATGGTGGGAATCGGCTTATTCTCCGGACGTCCCTTGCTTTCCTTCAGTTTGCGCAAGGCTTCCTCATTCTCATAAATGACCCCCAGACCAAACACCGTATCCGTAGGAAATGCCACAACCTTCCCGTTTTTCAATAGCTCTGCAACTTCCTTTACATCCTTTTTATCAAACCGTCTGGTTTCCATGCACATCATTTCCTTTCTGTTTATCAGCATTGTAGCACAGAATTTCCACAAAACATACAGTGGATAGAAAATGATGGAAAGTTAATGGAGAATCCTAAACATATTCTGGAAATTGTAGTATATTTTGCGAACAAAATGTTGAAAAATCATGGAGTTTATGAACTACCTATGGTATGATAGCTAGGCTCGACATTTATATTCTAAGGAGGGTAAAAATGGAAAGTTCAAAGAAAATAGTCTGGTATAACCTTGCGTTTATGGCATTTTCTACCGTTTGGGGTTTTGGAAATGTATTAAACGGCTTCGTATACTTCAATGGTATTCAGGTTATATTCAGCTGGATTCTGATGTTTGCTCTGTACTTTGTGCCGTATGCGCTCATGGTCGGAGAACTGGGATCCGCATTCAAAGACTCCGGTGGTGGAGTCAGCTCATGGATCAATGAAACAATTGGTCCGAAATTCGCCTACTATGCCGGGTGGACCTACTGGGCATGTCACATTACATACATCGCAAGTAAAGGAAGCGGTGGACTAAAAGCACTTAGCTGGGCAGTGTTTCGCAATGCGGAAACGTATGACACATTTCCAACCGTTTATGTACAGCTGGGTACGCTGGCAGTCTTCCTGTTCTTCTGCTGGGTCGCAAGCCGCGGTTTAAATCCGCTGAAGAAGCTGGCGACGATTGCCGGAAGCAGTATGTTCATCATGTCCATACTGTACATTCTTATGATGTTTGCCGCACCGCTCATCAATCCAAACGGCGGCTTTGTCACTCCGGATTTCAGCTGGGACAATATCTTCCCGCAGTTTAATCTGCAGTATTTTACATCGCTGTCCATTCTGGTGTTTGCCGTGGGTGGCTGTGAAAAGATCTCCCCTTATGTTAATAAGGTGGAAAATCCAAGCAAGGGCTTCCCGAAGGGTATGATTACACTGGCAATCATGGTTGTTGTATGTGCCATTCTGGGTACGATTGCAATGGGTATGATGTTTGATCCTGCCGTAATTAACGGAACACAGGAATCCTTTAATTCCTATGTATCCAACGGCTCCTACTGGGCATTCCAGAAGCTGGGCGGCTACTATCACATGGGAGATGCACTGCTGATTATTTATGCATTGTGCAACATGATCGGTCAGTTCTCAACCCTGGTATTAAGTATTGATGCTCCGCTGCGTATGCTGCTGGACAACGAGGAAGCCAGAGAGTTTATTCCATCCGGACTGCTTAAGAAAAACAAATATGGTGCTTATATCAACGGAATCTGGATGGTTGTCATTTTGTCCGGAAGCATTATTCTGATTCAGTCCTTCGTGCCTGGTGCTGCCAGCGTGCTTGCACAGCTGAACAAGCTGAATTCTGTCACTATGCCTATGCGGTATCTATGGGTATTTGCCGCCTATATCGCACTGCGTACGGCACGAAACAAATTTCAGCCAGAATACCGGTTTGTTAAGAATCAGGGAGTCGCTATGACCTTTGGTATCTGGTGCTTTATTCTGACTGCTGCATGCTGTATCATGGGTATGTATACACCGGGAGACATGTTCACCACAGCACTGAATGTCATCACACCAGTCGTACTGACAGCGCTTGGTGTGATCCTGCCGGTTATCAAAAGAAACGAAAAGGCATAAACCTTAAGACAAGATCAGCCGGTCTTGTCTTTCTTACTATTGGCTCATCCTATGCATTCTACCTTTTCCCTTTACTGCTCACCCTTCATGCAGGAGGAATGTGGTAAATCGTCTGAGAGGTTAGCATAGACTCCAAAAAATATTTATAGAAAATGCTGTGCACAGGGTATGATTTCCTTGCAGGAAATCCCCCTTCCGCTGATCTGGTATATCATTGGGCATGTTTACCCCGTAAGCATACCATGCTATACTGTACGTGTAGATTACAGGAGGATAAATCAATTATGTATAAAGATATTGCGAACGAATTACTAAGCTTCATTCAGAAAAGTCCAAGCTGTTTTCATGCAGTGAACACTATGAAAGATATGCTGCTAGAAGACGGCTATACGGAATTACGGGAATGTGAAGCCTGGACGCTGGAAGAGGGCGGAAAATACTTCACTACAAGAAACGGCTCCAGTCTGATCGCCTTCCACATTGGAAGCAGTCTGGAGGATTACCACTTTCAGGTTACTTCATCCCATTCAGATTCACCAACCTTTAAGGTTAAGGAAGAAGCAGTGCTGAAGGGAAAGGGCGGCTATCTGCAGCTGAATACGGAAGGCTATGGCGGTATGCTGTGCGCAACATGGATGGATCGCCCGCTGTCTTTAGCAGGACGTGTTCTTGTGAAAGAAGGAAACACCTTTACAAGCAGGCTGGTAAGCTTTGACCGTGATCTGCTTCTGATTCCCAATGTTGCCATTCATATGAACCGTGATGTAAATAACGGTATGAAATATAACAATCAGATAGATATGCTGCCGCTGTTCTCAGCCGGAGAATGCAATGAGGGTGATTATGCCCAGCTGCTTGCCGATGAACTGGGCTGTGCAAAAGAGGACATCTTCGGGACAGACCTGTATCTGGTGAACCGCATGACCCCAAGCATTTGGGGAGTGAAGGAGGAATTCATCTCATCACCGAAGCTGGACGATCTGCAATGTGCATTCACATCCCTGAAAGCCTTACTGCACGGGACAAATGAACAAGCAGTCAATGTGTTTGCCTGCTTTGACAATGAAGAGGTCGGTTCCGGAACCAAGCAGGGTGCATGCTCAACCTTCCTGTATGATGTTCTGCAGAGAATCAACGACAACCTTGGTTACACAAAAGAGGATTACTACCGTGCTGTTGCGAAAAGCTTCATGGTATCCTGTGACAATGCACATGCAGTACACCCGAATCATCCGGAAAAGACAGATGATACAAACTGCACCTATATGAATAAGGGAATCGTTGTGAAATTCAGTGCGAATCAGAAATATACAACCGATGCAGTCAGCTCGGCAGTCTTTGCGGAAATTTGTGAAAAAGCAGAGGTTCCTGTTCAGCATTTCGCTAACAGAAGTGATGCAGCAGGAGGCAGCACACTTGGAAATCTCTCCAGCCAGAAGGTATCCATGCATACTGTGGATATCGGACTGGCTCAGCTTGCCATGCATTCCTCCTATGAAACCGCAGGTATCAAAGACAGTGAGTATATGATTCGTGCATTGACAACCTTTTATAACACCAATCTTCATATTACCGACAGCGAAACGTTTGAGGTCGCATAGGTCTCCATGAAAAATCAAAGCAGTCAGAAAAAAATTCATATTGACAATCTCTACCTGATGAAAAAGCTGGATGAGGATTATCATAAAGAATTTATGCGTTTCTATGACTATGTACTGCACAGCAATACATCCGATGCGGATATCAATATCATTGTTAATACCGCCCTCGAACAATGTCTCGAGGGCATGAAAAACAGAAAGAAAGCAACGCTGGTAATTCCCAGGGATCTGAAAGAATATACGACAAAGCTATCCCGTGGCAATGTATATAAGGATATGAAACGAAAAATACGCAATCAGGATTATGAGAAAATGCAAATCAGCAGTATCTGGTATGTATTCTCACTCTGTATCGTGCTGTTCTTCTTTAAAAATCTGATGGACCAGAAATTTATTGTGAATTATCTGGTAGATGTCATCGTTGCCTGTATCGCCGGTGGAATTGCAATGAAAAATTTCCTGATACGCAAAAGAATCGTAAAACGCTACCAGTTCGGCAGCTTCTATATGCGTATGGATATCATTGCAATTGCCGCATGTGTATTTATAAAAATAGTGACACCTGCCGCATATGCTAATTTTGATATTACCTATCTTCTGCTGGTGATTTCCTTTTTCATTATGAAACGGAAAATCAAGCCGCAATTCGAAGCAGTGATATAGCAGACATGAAAAGCCCTCAGCAAATCATTGTAATTACGCTGAGAGCTTTTTTATCGCAGCCGTTAAATAAATAGGCTGCAAGGTATGTATGGATTTGTAAAAATTTTCGTATTGCATCTGTTGATTCCTTTATTATAAATATGCTGTTCATGACTTCTTTCGGTTAGACACATAAATAACCATTACTTTGTACAGACATAGGTATAAAGGTGCTGTTGATGAAGTATTCTTATATGGTGTTGCGTCTATTTAATTGTTTTTTGACTGACTCTAAGGTATCACATTCCAAAAGTAAATTGGATACGATATGCAGTTGGTCCTCGGTTAATGACTGTAGCCATGCTGTACAGTCTTCCTGAAATTTGGCTTCCATGAGCCTATGTAAGAGTTGTCTCTCTCCTTCAAGCTTACCTTCGATTCTACCTTCAAGCTTGCCTTCAATCATACCTTCCGCCTTACCTTCTGCTTTACCTTCTGCTTTACCTCTTATGATACCTTCCTTCATCCCCTCCTCAAAGCTGTCCTCCAAGCCGTAGCGATAACGTGCCTCCCCCATCTGAATCGCCATTGCGGTTGACCACAGCTCGTCATCCTTCTGCATTTCCTCGTACTTGTTCACGAATACCTTCACCAGCCTTTCCTTTGATTCCAGTATATCATTTTTCGCATTGTTTTCAAACAAGAAGCACAGCTGTTCAAAGTCATCCATTTTCTGGATGGCCTTTTTCTTAGCGATTTCATTGATAACAGGCAGATGGACGTAGGTTCTTCTAATCAGTGGGTGTTTACTCTCATCTTCCCCCTGCTCATTGCGCATCTGATAGTGGTTGATCAGATTTTTATTATTCCATGCGCGTTTTTCAATGAAAATAATCTGATATACCGGCTTTAAATCCCTGTACTTCTCACTGCTATCCAGCTGGTTGTTCAATGCTCTGGCCCCATAAAATTCAAAGCGCATCATTTCCGCTACTCCTGCATAGGTCGTCTGCATTTCCAGATTAAAAAAACGACCTTGCTCATCCTTCACATGGACATCCAGAATAATGCGCTTCTTTCCGATGATGCCCGGATCCAGATTCGGATTGAGGACCGTGCTTTCCTTTACCCGAATTCCGGTAACACGTTCAATAATGGTGTTGCGGGCGTACACAGATCCTTCATCCTCACGGGAAAGGGCGTACTTGAAGAATACATCATTGCAGTAATCCAATACAGTATTTGTTTTCGTATTTTCCATGACAAAAACCTCCTTCTGTAAGCTCATCATCACTTACATACTTCTATACGTTAAGAAGGTATAAAATTCCTAAAAAATCCACATATTCTTGATTTTTTTAGGTTCTGATTTCTTTATTGCAGTGAAATGAAATATATACTATCTCTGCCTCGTATAGATAATGAAAGGAGAACGTACCTGTATGAAACGAACCTACGGCAGTATCCTTATTCTGTTAACTAGTATCATTGTTTTTCTATTTGCATACATTATGCGCACAGCGTGCACACAGATACCGGTTTACGGAACGATTTCCACCGGCCTATCTGCACAGCATTTTGACAGGAACGGCGCTTTTGCAGCTGCTGACAGACAAAAGGAAGGTTCTCTTATGGAAAGTGATGCAGAGAACATGCCTGAGAAACGTGAACAGAGCGAAACGGATGATGAACATATACAGAATAAGCTTCCTATTGTTCAGAGTATGCAGGAAACTTCATATTACTGTGTACCGGCTTGTTTACAGATGGCACTTCGCTATCACGCTATAGAAAGCACCCAGCAGCACCTGGCACAGCAGCTTCATACAGATCCTGTAACCGGAACGGAATATGTGGATATGGCAAGAGTCTTAAACAGCTACCTGTTTCCCGGCACTAGCATACCCTCAGCTGATGAGCCAGGCTATCATGTACAGACACTGTCGCCAGATGACCACACGCAGGATGCTTCAGAAACATTTTCACGCCGCTGTATACAAAATATAGATGACGGATATCCAGTTTTTGCCGCAGTTGATTTAAATGCTTTATATCCTGCACTTGCACATGCAAACCATATGGTGATAGTGATCGGTTATGAAAAAAATAAGGATCAGATTACGTCCTACTACATCATAGATCCATATCCGCCTGTTCAGGATGAGGTACACAGGGGGTTGAAGCAGTTTACTGCTCAGGAGCTGGTACGTGCCATCCTGGTAAATGAAGAACCTGCCTATATATGGTGATTTCTTAGAAGGCCTGCAGGAAAAGATTCTTGAACTATACTACTTTAAAACAATACAGCACGGATAATCTGTTGACGATTGCGTTCACTCCTGATAGTATAATAACGGAATAAAAACACAGTCTGGTTGGTAGTCCAGACGCAATGAGAATTGTCAGTAACCTGCCTCCTTGGTTGTCCGTTTCCTTATGAAGTATATAAGGAGGAAGCATTATGAATCAGACTTCGCTAAGCTTTACTGTCTTCTTTGAAGACCCTTTCTGGATTGGCTTGTTTGAATACCGTGAACAGCAGCTGCTGTATTTGAAGCGAATCGTATTTGGAAGTGAACCCAGTGAACAGGTGGTATATGAATGGCTGAAAGGCTGCTGGTATTCCATCAGTTTTCAGGCTCCTGTGGAAACCGTGCGCTCAAAGGCAAGCCATCGAAATCCCAAACGCATGCAGCGTGAAGCCCGCAAGGCACAGGATACAGGGCTTTCCCTTACAAAATCACAGCTTGCAGTAAAACAGCAGCAGGAGGAACGCGCAGAGCTGAAAGCTGAAAGACGAAAGGAGAACAGAGAAGGACAGAAGGAAGCGTTTCGTCTGCGGCAGATGAAGAAAAAGGCAAAGCATAAGGGCCGTTGACCCTTTACGTTACCAACTAACAAAAGGTATGCGCGTGCATACCTTTTTATCTGATACATACAATGCTTTAATGAAATCTTATTCCCGTATCGTTTTAATGCGAAAGAGGAAATAGTAATACTTAAAGAGCATGAGTGCAAGCAAAAACAGACGCAGCCACAGGTTACTCATAAAATACATGGCAAATAACAGCATAGTACTGGCAAATGCCAGTAGGGAAAGCTTGGTTCTCCATGTCATGGAGCGGTGCTGTACAAAGGAATCCAGATGATTTTTATAAAGTGCTGTTGAGATAAACCAGCAGTGAAAGCGCCGGGAGCTTTTCGCAAAGCACCAGGCGGAAAGAAGCAGAAACGGTGTCGTAGGCAGAACAGGAAGCACAACACCGACGGCTCCCAGCAGCATAGATACGATACCGATGATAAAATAAACAGGTTTCATGTATGTCTCTCCTTTCGTGACAGCCACATATGCTGAATGACCATGAGCGGTCTGTGCAGAAGCATCCTTGGTCCGCTGAAGCGCATCACCCTGCGGATTTGTTCACGCCGTTCCTTTTGATAGCAATGCACGCTGCAGTTGCTGCAGAAGGTCTTGCTTTCCATAAACGGACAGCAGTCTATGCGCTGATGTGCATACCTGCAAAGCGTTTGACATTCCTTACAGAGGCTTTGTCCATGATGCTGTTTCCGGCAGTACAGGGATATCATTTCCTGTATGACCTGCTTTTCCTTTTCGCGCTTGGCTGCGGCTTCCATCAGCTGACTCTCCCGGATTCCACAGAAAGCACCGTATCCGCAATGCGCATGGTAGTTGGTCTGTGCGATACCAGAAGAATCGTTTTATCCTTCTGTGCCTGAATGCTTTTCAGAATAACTGCTTCGTTCAACGCATCCAGATTACTGGTTGGTTCATCCAAAAGGATACAGTCACAATCATGTAGAAATGCTCTGGCCAAGCCAATCCTTTGACGCTCTCCTCCGGAAAGAGAATCACCAAGCTCTGCTACCGGTGTCGCATAATCCTTTGGCAGTGACATGATAAACTCATGAATTCCCGCTTTGCGGCAGGCTTCTTCAATCTCATCGACAGAGGCATCCAGCTTTGCAATTCGAATATTATTGAAAATAGTATCATGAAACAGAACCGTTTCCTGTGTTACCAGGCTCTGCATATTACGCAGATCCGAGGTATTGATATCCTTTAAATCAACGCCGTGCACAGAAATACTGCCCTGTGATACATTCCAGAATCGCATGATCAGCTTCAGCAGTGTTGATTTCCCGGAACCGCTTTTTCCGTGAATTCCGGTAATCTTTCCCTTTTTGAAGGTTGCCTGCACATTGCGCAGCACCTCTTCCTCTTCATAGGAAAAGCTCAGATTCTCCACTTTAATATCCCCGCTGACTGCCTGTTTTTTTCCGCTGATTTCTTCAACCTCTTCTTTTTCATCCAGCAGCTGCAACACACGTCTCGCACTTGCCATGGTAATGAGTAGATTATTGGAAAGACTGGCAAGCGCCAGAACCGGCCCAAAGCTTGATACCATCAGCACGGTACTCATCAACACCGTTGTAAAGCTTACCGTCCCCTGCAGATACAGCAGACAGCCGCCCAGCAGCATAAGAAGGGTAAATAGCGTAACAACTGCATTTCCGAGTATCGAAGAGGTCCCTTCGTGCAGCTTCAGACGCTTTGCTGTATCGTGCAGCTCTTCACTTTTTCTCTGCATTTCCTCCATACGTTGACTTCCGATACGATATTGCAGCACATCCTGCATTCCGCGCAGAGATTCCAGTACATAGCTGCTCAATCTTCCAAACCCCTCCCGGGATTGACAGCCCTCCTGCGTTCCCAGCTTTGTTATGATAAGAGGCAGCAGGACGCCACAGAACAGATATCCGAGCAATGCTATCATAAAGAACAGGATGTGCATTTTCGCAAACTGTATCAGCAGTATGCCGGATGTGACAACTGCAATCAGCACAGGAGAAATCGTATGTGCATAAAACACCTCCAGTGCTTCAATATCACTGGTGATCAGATAAATCAGATTTCCCTTGTCCTGCCCCTCCAGCCGCGCCGGAGCAAGGCGACGCAGAACGGTGAATACCCTATCCCGCAGAATGGCAAGCAGCTTAAATGCAATATAGTGGTTGCAGGCCTGTTCTCCATAATGTAAAATACCGCGAAGAAGTGCCAGCACCAGCATAATGACAAAGAACACGCCGATTGGGAAATCCGCTGCCTGTATGGCAATATGGCTGATGAGAAGTGCACTGAAATACGGAATGTAAATCGCACACAGAAAACCGGCTACACCAAGAAACACAGCCAGCAGCATATGGGGGGCAAGCGGTTTTACAAGCAGACTCATACGTGCCATCAATCGAATATTTCCTGTTTTATGCATACTGTTCAGCTCCTTCCATAGCTTCCAGCTCCTGCTGTTTTTCATACATCCTTGCATAGGTTCCCCGCAAACGCAGCAGTTCCTCATGTCTTCCGTGTTCCTGACAGGTACCTTGGTCAATCACATAGATCTGATCACAGCCTTTTATGCTTTTTAACCGATGCGTAATCATGATTACCGTTTTTGTTTCTGCCAGCTTATGAATAACGGAAACAATAGCGTCCTCACTCTCTGCATCGATATTGCTTGCGGCCTCATCAAAGATATAAACATCCCGCTGTGCCAGCAATGCCCTTGCAATGGATAAACGCTGTTTCTGTCCGCCCGATAAATTATTACCCTGTTCCTGCAGTTCCATATCCAATCCGCCCTGTTCCATGACGAAATCAAGCAATGCCACCTTACGTAGTGCCTCCAGCATTGCTTCCTCACTTAGCGAGTCCTTTGCAATTGCCAGATTTTCACGAACACTGCCCTTGAAGATAAACGGCTGATGACTGACATACAGAAAGGATTGATAAAAGGCATCATCATCAATGTCTCTTCGCTGTGTATCCGCAATCAGCAGCTGCCCGTGGTAATCCTTGACAATGCCCGCTATCAGCTTGGCGATCGTACTCTTACCTGAACCGCTTTCTCCAACGATAGCAGTAAACTGACCAGGCTTAAGCTGCATATAGACATGCTTCAGGATAGTGCGCTGTTCATCATAGGAAAAGCTCAAATCACGCAGCTGAATATCCACTGTCTCTGCTTTCCATTGCTTTTGTTCTGCCTGCTTCTGCGGTTTGTCCAGAATACGGAATATTTTATCACTGGCTGCTATTCCATTCATTGCAATGTGAAAGAAGGAGCCCAGCAGACGCAGCGGTATAAAGAACTCTGAGGATAGCAATACAATACAAATCACCTGAAATAATGACAGACTGCCGTTTTGAAAACCAAGAATTGCGACAATGCTGCCCAGAGCAGCACCGCCATATGCAATCAGATCCATGACACTGACAGAATTTAACTGCATGGTCAGTACCTTCATCGTAATTTTACGGAAATTTTCCGCTTCCTTATTCATCTCCTGCTGCTTCCATTCATCCGCCTGATATATTTTCAGCGTGGTAAGACCCTGCAGATTTTCCAGAAAGCTGTCTCCCAGCGTCGTATAGCTGCTCCAGTATTTGGATAGCAGCTTCTTTGCGAATTTCTGTACTGCGATAATAGACATTGGAATGAGTGGTACACAGAGTAAGAGTACAAGTGCACTTTTTACATCCATCCACACAAGAATCAGGAATAGTGTAACCGGGGCAAGCATACTGTAGAAAAACTGGGGAAGATATCGGCCGAAGTAAATCTCCAGCTGGTCAATGCCTTCTACGCTCAGCTGCACCAGCTCGCTTGTCGGTGCGCTTTCGGTATAGCTGCTTTTCATTTCCAGCAGCTTTTTGAACAGCCGCATGCGAAGCTGCTCACGCACATGACAGGAAGCTTCATGGGAATATAAGCTCGCTTTTCGGACACAGACTGCTCTTAGTGCGATGCACAAAATGACTCCGCACGTTGTCAGAAGCAGAAGCTGTTCATTGACGGTTTTATTAAATATGTGTGAAAGTACATTTGCCAGCAGTGCCACAAAGACAATATTGCATAGCAGAGAGAACCACTGCATCGCTACCTGCTTCATGATATATGGCTTTGTTTCCGGCATCTCTTTTAAAAGTCGTTTGTCAATCATAGTACCTCCTTGTTAGTTTAAGATAACTTATCGGATAAAAGTTTACCACAGTTAACAATCGGTGTCAATGTGAAACAGTTTTTTATGTGATAATTTAACAAAAAATATAATGTGCATGAAAAGTATGTTAAAATTATCAGGATAGAAAGGATGTGGAAGGATGACAAGAAAGAAAATGCTGCTTCTTTACATATGCCTGTGGATTATTGGCTTATGTCTTGTGGTATCTGTTATTTTTCCGCAAAAGACACCGCCGGCAGCTGTTATACCACCGAAATCCAATGATATTGAGGTATTAAAGAACGGCTGGAAGGATGGAGCCGCTCAAGCTGAGGCAAAGACAGATATACGTGATAAAACCTTCAGTAGAAAAAGGACACTGCCACAGATAGCGAAGGATACTATGCTTGTGATCAGAAACAACTACCGCGGTGTACAGATTTGTATCGATAACGAAGTCCGCCTGGATTACGGCTATCATCGCGATGATACTAAATTATTAGGTAATGTATATGTGCGTATGCCGGTTACATCAGAAGACAGTGGCAAAGAGCTGCTTCTGAAATTCAAAAACAATTACTCAAATGTTTCCTCTGATATAGAATATCCAATGCTGGTTTCCGCATCCTCTTTTGCTTTTTATATTTTACAGGAGAATGCCGGAATCATTATCACAGTAATCCTGCTGCTACTGCTTGACATCATTCTTGTTTTTTTGATTATATGGCTGAAGAACCGCAGCTTCTGGTTGTCTAAAACATCGCTATATGCGCTTATGAGCTTCATTTTCCTCACAGCACTGTGGCTGCTTACAGATTCTCCTATATTACAGCTGTATGTGAGCGGCAGTCTGCGTATCGTTTTATTATCCTTCTGCAGCTTTATGCTTATGCCAATCCCGCTTCTGGTCTTTATAAATGACGCATTAAAGCTGCGGTGCCGTTCCCTGACCCTGCTTCAGCTTTTACTGTTGGGAAATACCATTGTCCAGTGTATTCTTTATCAGGCAGGCATCCTGGATTTTGTACAGATGCTGCCATTTACCCATCTGTTGATGATGGTTAGTATTGCCGCCTTGCTGTTTGCATTGATTCGTGAGGTTCGCCTGTATAAGACGGATTATTCCCGCAATATACTGCTTGCCTTCTTTATCCTTGCCCTATTCTCCACAGTGGCACTAACTGCCTTTTACCTGCATCCAATGGATGACTATAATATATTCTTCATTGTCGGATTATTATTGTTTATCGTCATGCTGAGCTGCTTTTCCTTTCATAAGGTTTATCTGCTGTCTCAGGAGCAGGAACAGATTCAGTTTTACCGCCAGCTTGCCTATACGGATACCATGACAAAAGCACGGAATCGCTCTGCATACGAACAGCGCTGTCAGGAAATGGCAAAGCTAAAACCAGATGCTCCTCTGACGGTCTTTATGTTTGATATCAATAATCTAAAGCATACCAATGATACCTACGGACATCATGCCGGAGATATCATTATTCGAAGTGCTGCCGACCTCCTGCATACCGTGTTTACGGATATCGGACAAATATATCGGGTAGGTGAGGATGAATTTGTAGTTCTCAGCGAGAAAAATTATATGTCCGCACAGGCGATGTTCAGCCTGCTGGATCAAAGACTGAAAGAATATAATCAAACGGCTGAGCTTCCTTTATCAATTGCAAAGGGATTTTCCAGCAATACATCCCGGAATAAGGGAATTCAGGAGCTGTTGGTCATGGCAGATCAAGCTATGTATGAGGATAAAAGGAAATCGCGGAATTTGTAAGGATGCTGGTAATATTCGAAAATCTTTGTTTTCCCATCCTGTGTCAGCATACTTAGATGGTTTAAATAATGTCGCTTTTAGAAATATAGGATAAAACTTTCTTATGGGATAATAAAGCAGGATACTTCCTATTAAGCGATGATTCTGATTCTCCCAGGAAATATTATATTTTACATGATCATCTTTTACCTGAATTTCTATAGGATACCAATTCATAACCAATATAATGCAGCTACAATATTGCACGAAAACGGTCTCTATCAAGAGACCGCTTTTTCATATAGAAATGGAATATTATCATTAAAAAAATCATACAAGCACATAAGTCAGAACTTACTCCCTATGTATAGCATCTGTAAACCGTCTGGTGATTATATGCGGTCTTGTTATACAAGAACCCACAACAGCACTGTAACAGCCTAAATCAAGAAAACGGCGTACCTTTTCAGGTGTATCTATATTTCCTTCTGCAATTACAGGATGCCTGCACACTTTTAAAAGCTTACGAATGATTTCAAAATCATTTGTTTCAATATGCATGCCCTCACTCTGCTTCGTATAACCTACCAGGGTCGTCCCAATGAAATCAAAGCCAAGTTCATCCGCATGCACCATTTCTTCAAATGTTGCACAGTCAGCCATAAGAAGCTGTTTTGGATATTTTGATCGTATTTCCTGAACAAATACATCCAGTGTTTTCCCATCAGGACGTATGCGTGATGTTGCATCCATAGCAATAATTTCCGGCTTCACCTCCATAAGTTCATCCACTTCCCGTATGGTCGGAGTTACATAAACAGGATATCTGTCATAGGTTCTTTTGATAATACCAATTACAGGCAAATCCACCTCTGCTTTAATAGCACAAATGTCCTCTACTGTATTTGCGCGGATTCCCTGTGCTCCGCCCATAGCTGCAGCAAGTGCCATTTTTGACATGATGAATGAGGAATGAAGCGGTTCCTCCGGCAACGCCTGGCAGGATACGATCAGATTCCCTTTAAATTTATGCATAATGCTCTCCTTTCGCATCGAATAGGATCCTGCCTTTTCCATATGTGGTATCAATAGAATAGTCATCATTCAATACCACCAGATCTGCATCCTTTCCTGTCTGTATAGAACCTTTTCGATCATCAATTCTTAACAGTCTGCATGGATTTATCGTACAAGAATTTATGGCTGTCTGCCATGGAACCAATGCTTTCTCCACTAAAATCTGAAGCCCCATATTCATACGCAGAGTAGAACCAGCCAAACCCTTTGTTGCAGTTAGATGTGCACTGCCGTCTGCATATAGCTCAATTTCATTACCGCCAAACAGTACTTTGGTTCCTGATGGCAACCCTTTGACACACAGGGAGTCTGTAATCATAATACCGGTATCCGATCCCTTTGCATAGAAGAAATTGTTAAGGGCATCTAAAGTCGAATGATTACCATCGCACACCATCTCACCATATACATTGCGGAAACGGAAGGCAGATCCGGTAAGTCCAGGTTCCCGATGGCGGAAAGGTGACATACCGTTATACACATGTGTCATGCTACTGGCACCGTTTGCTATTGCCATTGTTGCCTCTTCAGCTGATGCGCCTGAATGCCCCTGTGACACAACGATACCATTCTGCACACAAAACCTTGTTAAAATATAATCTGTATCGCGTTCACACGCCATCGTTATTATCTTAATCAGATGACCACTTGCCTTCCAGTATCGTTGAAATTGTACTATATTCGATTGCACACAATACTGCTCCGGCTGAGCTCCCTTAAAATTCTTATTCAGATATGGTCTTCCAGATGAATGCCCAGTACTTCAGCACCTTCATAACCTTTGTCTACAACGTGAGCAACATTTTTTAATGCGGCGATAAGCACCTCTTCACTTTGTGTTACTGTTGTCGGCAATATTCCTGTAACCCCTTCACTTGCAACTCTTTTGAGCCAGGTACGAAGTCCCTCCTCCTGCGCATCATTGGTATCAAAGCCGTAAGCTCCGTGTGTATGTATATCAACAAAGCCGGGTACGATTCGTTTATCGCCATAATCATAATCTGCATCTATGGTTCGATATGGCAGTATCCTTTTGATTTTTCCCAGTTCAATCTCTAGTTGACCTGCACACCAGGTATTAACAATCCAGATACGTTTACTTTGAATGATCATTAAAAACCTCCATTAATTATACCTGTATTTCTCTCTGTTTTTGCATGCAGCCAAACTACTTATTCCAGATTTGCATGCTGTTTCATCAATGCTTGATTTTGCTGCTGTATATCGGATTGTGCAAACATTTGAACAATCCATGCATCTGTCAGCAGGAGCAGACTTTGTTCAAAGGTATTTCCTCCAGGCTGTACAGAAGCCTGTTCCTGATGATTTGTTTTTGAAGTCGAGGTGTGTATCTGAATAATATAGTCTGCAAGTCTTGCAATGGTTGAAGATGGATCTGTTGTGATCAGAGCAAGAGGCACTTGCAGTTTCTTGCATTTTTCAGCTATTGTAACCAGTGTTTTTGTTTCACCGCTTCCGGAAGCGATGATTAGAATATCCTGTTCTGAAATAGCTGGCGTATTAGTTTCCCCTACCACATAGACAGTGTGACCAAGATGCATAAGACGCATGGCAAATGCCCGTATCATGAGCAGGGAACGTCCTGTACCATACACAAAAATACGATTTGCCTTTTGCAGTGCCACTGTCACATCCGCCATTTGCTCAGTATCAATCTGCTGAAGGCACTGTTCAAGTTCTCTGGTGATGGAGATTAATGTTTCTTTTATATTCATTTTAAATATCCCTTCATTTCTATAACTGCCCCTCTAATATCCTTTTGCATATATAATGCACCTCCTGCAATGAGTATTTCCGGCTGTAAACGGACATAAGCTTCTATCGTCGATAGCTTGATTCCTCCAGCAACAGCGGTCTGTGTATGAGGTACAGCAGCACTAAGTTCTTCCAAATCATGAAGTGGTGTACGCCCCTGCTGCTGCATATCCACACCGGTATGAACGCCGATATAGTCAACGCCCAAAGCAATCAGTTCTTTTGCACGTTTTTTAATATCATTAACGCAGATTAAATCAGCCAGTACCTTTTTCTTAAATTTGTGTGCTGTATCAACAACCTCTTTAATTGTTGCATTATCCGCCATTGCTAATACAGTTACGATATCCGCATGAGCTTTACAGGCATCCTCACATTCCATAGCTCCGCCATCAACGATTTTTGTATCGGCAAGCACACATAGATTCGGATATTTTTGTTTTACACGGTATACAGGTGCTAGTCCTTCCTTCATGATTACCGGTGTTCCAACCTCAAGTATGTCAATAACATCATGGACTGCATCCGCTATGCTTAATACTGTCTCAGTATTTGCAATATCAATTGCAATTTGCAGCTTCATATCTTTCTTTCTCCTTTGAAATCATCTGATTTATTTTCTAAACGGTATTTAACCAAAGGCTTCATAAAATGCCCATTTGATGTGAGAATCAAATGAGCCGTTATGTTTATTTCTCTCTGTAATACTCCAGTGCATCCTCCTGAATTTCTGCAGCAGTTGCCTCATCTATGATAAATTCAACATCCGGGTGCATACGAAGCCAGGAAACAGGAAATTTAGGATCCAGCTTTTCATTTTCAAACAGCTTATGCAATAGCTTTCCTTTGTGGGTACCTGAACAAACGACATAATATTTTTTGGCTTTCATATGTTCTTCCATACCGGTTGTAATCGCATATTCCGGAACACCTCCTGCACAGTCAGCAAATGCTTTTGCATTCTGCTGTCTGGTTGCCTCATCCATTTTAACGACATGTGTGCGTGGCAGTAAATACTCTCCCGGTTCATTGAATGCAATATGCCCATCATCACCAATGCTGGTGATTGCAATATCCAGACCGCCCGCATCAATGATTTCCTGCGCATACTTTTTACACTCCGCATCCAGATCTGCTGCATCTGCTTTCGGATAACGTACATTATCCATATTGATATTGACATGATCCAGAAAGTGCTGATGCATAAAATAAATGAAGCTGTGTGAATCGTCCGGAGTCAGCCCTGCATATTCGTCCATATCAAATGTTCTCAGCTGTGAGAAATCAGCCTTTCCCTCTTTGTACATCTGAACAAGATATTTGTACATCCCGATAGGAGAGTTCCCCGCAGGCAGACAGAATACCAAATTAGGTTTTTTACGAATTTGTTCGACCACCTTTTCTGCCATAACTCTACTGACATCATCATAATCCTTACATACAACAATTTTCATATTTGTAGCCTCCTTTTTACAAATATATCATAACGCCGAAAATTATTATTGTCAATAATTTTATAATCAAATTTTTCATATATGATAATTTTAGAAATTTGTATCCTTCAGGGAATTAAAAAATTTTACTGTTTTTAAGAATATCAATGATTTTAAGATTTCTTTTTTATAATGGCGAATATCCTTACACTTATTTAATATGCATCTATCACCTTTAAAATTGAAAAAGAAATCCGGAAGCAATACACGCTTACTGTATACAGAAGTAGCGTAAAGTCATAGCCAACAGCCGTTCATATTATACGAACCTCTGGTAAGCATACAAGGTTCAGATTATGCAATGAACGAGGACAAGAGATAAATAGACAAGTAATAGATAAAAAAAGGGTCTTTCTTGATTGTGGGTAAATCTAAGTATGAAAGAACCTAAAAAAATCCCTGTCTGGGATTTTTTATGCAAAATGTATATTTATAAAACAATCTGTGCGGCATAAACAATCAATGGAAGTGTTACAACAGACATCAGTGTTGATAATATTACTATTTCTACTGCATATGTATAATCCTGATGAAATTTCTGAGCAAACATAGCTACATTAGCACCCACAGGTGCAGAAAGTACAATACATATCGCCACTTTCACCTCATAACAATCTAAGGGAATCACAGCAAGTAAGCCAAGAGAGGCCAATGGAATCACGAAAAGGCGACACAGGCTGCAGATATAACTGCTTTCTCTTTGTAACATTCTCATAAAAGAAATCTGCGACATATAAACACCGATTATGATCATCGCCAGCGGTGAGTTCATATTTGCTACGGTATTTGCTATATCCTTTATAAAAAGGATATTACCCAAGTCGCATAAATATAGAGTAAAGCCTGTAATAAAGGATAACAGAACAGCATTTTTAGCAATAACCTGAAAAGAAATCATCCTTCGTTCCGCTCCCATAACATAAGCACCATAAATCCATTGGAATATATTCAGAAAGGCTACAAAGCCTGCAATATAAAATACTGCGTGTGGTCCAACAGTTGCTTGTACCAGTGGAATACCAATGAAGCCTGCATTACTGAATGCTGCTGAGAAATTTTCAACTCTTTTTCTTTTCCCATATATAATGTAGGATAACAGCATAGAAACAGCGAAAACTGCAAGACTCAGCAGCAGTGAATATAAAAGAAACTGTGTTTTTTCCGGTGTCTTTTCGACCAGAAAGGAGTTAAGTACAGTCAGTGGTATGACCGCATACAGCAGAAGATTTACGAGCTCTTTACAGCCCTCATTGCTAATAAGCTTCAACTTCGCCAGCAAGAATCCAATACCTGACAGTGAAAACATAACAAGCAGCTGCTTCATAATTAGGATAGAAAGCTCCATGTTTATTCGTCTTCCAGTTCCTCTGTACTCACAACCAACTGCAGCTGTGCTCTTGCTGTTTCCACAATACGCAGGAGTTCTTTCTCACTCAGTTTTTTATCCTGCGGATACAATAGTATTTCAAGAGCTGCCGGTATGTTGAAACCTGTCATAAGGAATACATGATCATTACGATAGGGAATACATGCCTGATTTACACTCCCGGTTAACATATCTGTGAGAATTACAATTTCATCCTCTGTTTCAAATTCTTCAAAAACAGATTGTAGCTGGTTCTCCAACGGTATCTGTGTAGTATATGCATTTACAGCATATACGGAGAAACTGCTATTTGTTATGAAATCCAGTGTATTTTTTACACCTTCCGCCATACGTTCATGTGATGCGATAACAAGTCGTCTCATAATAGTTCCCCCAGTTTTTTTATCATTTTTTCTGTCTCTCCCTTTGGAATTAAAGTAGCAGTTGCTTCATAACACCTTCCATATTGATCCTGCTCAATAAAATAACCATGATGATCATTGGTACAGGTCATTATACAGGTAAAGGGAGTTTTTGCTTGTTCTTTTATATATTTACCAAACACGGATGTTAGTTCTCCTGGAAAGGTTACCAACAAGAGTTCTGGAAAGCGCAACAGTGACAGCTTCAGTTCCTTATGTACCTTATGAATAAGCAGCTTGCTTTCGAATTTGTCTTTGGATGAAAGAAGCAGCTTTCTTTTTGTTTTATCCGTTTCCGCCTCCAGATTTTTTTGTATTTCTTCCAGTTCCTTCTGATAACCGGAAAACAGCAATGTATTGTCGTAGGAAATGGTATAGAAAAAGGTATCCAGCTTAAGTGTGTGCATATCAATCTCAGTAAAATTTTGTATTTCCAGCAATTGATTGGTAATTCCTTTCGCAGTACGATCAAGCTCTTTAAAATCATCACCCTCGCGGTAATGGCGATTGCTGATATCTGCCGAGGTACCGATACAGAGTAAAGGATATATATTCTCTCTTTTATGCAATTCCTCACGTATCGTACCGATAAGATCATAGGATATCTCCATATTAGTAGGACCAAGTACAGTAGAATGAACATTAATATTCACAAGCTCAGCAATCAGCTGATCATCGCTTCGAAACTGAAGCCTGTATGCATCTGCATCATAATACCTGTTCCTATCATTTCGATTATCATAAAAGCCACGAATTTCTGTTTTCCCCATAAATGCACGAGCTTCTTCAGCTTTTGCAAAAACAGGTTTCAATCCTGTACATATTCTGGATATCACATCCTCTCTATATGTAACATTATCCTCATATTCTTTCCCCATAGCATCTGCACTGAATCCACTTGGTCCGGCATGTGTATGAATTGCATGGATGAATATTTCTTCTTTTTTTATGGAATATGCCTGTGTTATACTATCCTTTATTTGCTCAGCTCTGTTTTTCATAATACTAAGGATATCCATTGTCAAAATCAGTAGCTGACTGTTTTCAAGGACAAGACGCAGTGCTATTGCATAAATTGGAGCATGAGCGGTCTGTGTTCTCTGGGCAAGTCTTATGTCATTGATATAACCGCACAGCTTTACGGGACAATGCGGTGTTATATCAATTGCAGTGGTTGATACAAGCATAAATCAAGCCAGAATTCCAAAAGCTGCACAAATCCAGGAAAACACGATGATAATCAGGATAAGCCATGATATTTTTACATTTCTTCCCAACAGCTTATAGGAGATGAATGTGAATATTGCAGGTATCATCGCAGGCATAATGGTGTCCAGAATTGTTTGAACCTCTTGTGTTACCTCGCCCATTTTAAATACAAGAGGTGTTGTCACTTTCACAAGGGATGGTATTAAAGCACCGACAACAGTTAATCCCATTGCTGATATTGAATTCGTAAAAACAGACAACTTTTTGCCAAGCTCATTCACAAGCTTTAGTCCGCCCTTATATCCCCAGGATACAGACTTAATCCTGATAAAACCGATTACGATACCATATATACACCATACAATCATGCCCAAAGGATTTCCATCCTGTGCCATATATGCTGTAATTGAACCCAAAATTGTTGGTATCAGAATAAAGAAGATACTGTCACCAATACCGGAAAGCGGTCCCATCAAAGATACCTTAAGGTCCTGAACAGCATCCTTAGCCTGTATACCCTGATTATCCTCTAATGCTAGAGTAGCCCCCAGAATCAAATTTGTCAGCCAAGGCATACAATTGAAATATTTAAAATGGTTATCCATCGCTTCCGTCAATTCGCTATCATCCTTATAAATTTTACGAAGTGCTGGCATTACAGCAAAAGCATAGGAACCGGCAAGCTGGGTTTCGTAATTAAAAGTTTCAATGGACATGAACCATCTTATTCCTACCTGATTTAAATCCTTGTTTGATAAAATCGCTTTCTTTTCATTATTCGTCATCATACTGTTCACCTCCTGCAGATACCGCCATTTCCAAAGATCGATTCTGATCCTTATACAGCTTGAAGCCTAATGCAGCTCCAACAATTGCCACTCCCAAAACAGGAACATTTAAATATGCCGCAAATACAAACCCAATCAGCAGATATTCGATATTCTGTTTAACTGGCATATATTTCAGCAAAACAGCAAATCCTACAACCGGTAATATTTTACCGGCAAGTGATAAACCGGAGGTGAACCAGACCGGCATGGCATCTATAATCGTGGTGACAAGCACATCACCAAATGCTACAGCAAGAAAGGTAGGTAATCCAGTCGTTAATGCGGTTATGATGATACAGATAATATACATCATATTGAAGGAATTCCATTTCCTTTCCGTCGCATATGTCTGAGCCTTGCGCACGAAGATACCATGTGCGATATTCCCAAGTACATCCAACTGTACAGCAAGCATAGCTACAGGAAGACCAACTGCGATTCCTGCCTCAATTCCCTGTCCGGTACTGACTGCTATCGCAATAGAAATGATGGCTCCAATCTGATAATCCGGAACTGATGTTCCACCGATTGCCGCAACTCCCAGCGACATCAGCTGAAAGGTGGCACCAATTGCCATCCCTGTCATGATATCCCCCATAATAGCACCGGCTAAAAACCCCCAGAATACAGTGTTGTAAATAAAAATCTGCGGCCCCTTCTGGTCAACCTTTTTCAAAGCGGCCAGCAATGTAATTAAAATTATTTGTATAGCATTCATATGTATATTTGATCTAGGACTAGATCAATCTCCTTTCCTATTTAACAATAGCTTCAAACGGTGTCGCCTTATCACTCGGCACATACTGTATCTCGACTTTTGCGCCTAGTTTCGTCAATTCCTTATATGCGATGATATCCTTTTCATCTGCCATCGCACGGTTTGACAGCTCAACACCGTTTTCAATTCTCACAGTCCCCCCGATATTAACTTTTTTCAACGGCTCAACAGCTGCGATTTTCAACAGAATGTCCGGATGCTTCGTCACAATAAACACCTTCTGTGTGTCATATTTATGGTTTTTAAAATTTGTAAGAGCTGTCTCCTCATTGATAATGGACAAATTTACGCCACTGGGCCGCCCGAATTTCATGGTTTCCTTTTTCTGCGGATCATCTGCCACTTCATTGTCAATGACCATTAAGCGGGTACAGCCGGTTGACGGTGCCCATTGCGTCGCTACCACACCATGCAGTAGGCGATTATCGATTCTTGTTAAAACGATTGCCATATTTCATTCTCCTTTCCTATTCATCACTATAAACCTCTTTATCATTTCCATTCAGAATGTGCATATAATCATAGATATATGCTATCTCACTGCAGGGAATCTCTATTCCATAATGCTGTGAAAGCTCCTGAAATGCTATTCTCATATGATGTATGAAATCCTTTTGTTCAACCTCGAATTTCTGCAAATCGGGATACGTTTTCACCGGTATGCGTTTTACCATGCGCTCTACAAAGCAGCAGATATGCACGTACAGACCTATCAGAATTTTCGGATCGATTTTCGAAGACTGCTCACGCTCAAGCAGATGTATTGATTTTTCAACGATATCCAGCAAGGCCCTTGGATTTAGAATGGTTAAAGATTCAATGACATTGATCAATGAAAAATTCTTTAGTAGATCATCGTTAAACTGCTGTATTTCATCATCTCCCATATAATTTCTGAATATATCATTGATACGGCGTATTGCACGCAGATTGATAATATCTCCCAAATCGATGAAATCAGATCCCGCAAGCTTTGGATCCATTGTTCCTGCGACAAACAGAACATCATAGGAGCCCGTTATTTCCTCCTGCGTCTGTTCATTCAGAATCTGATAATAATCATATGATATCAGCTGGATCGGTATCGTTTTGGGAATACTGTCCTGGAACAGAGCTTTTATCTTCTCAGCAGTAGACATTCCGCTTTCGCTTGTAAAGATAATTGCTTTTTTCTTCGCCTTTTTTTGAATAAAGTTATACGTACAAACCGTTTGTTTACTAGCTTCCTGCAGGATTTCCTGAATATTTCTTTTCTGAAGGATACCATATCCGATATGCAGAGCCATAGAGGTCGTCGTATTGTTTATGATACCGATATTGATATCATAACGATTTCTGATTTTATTGCCTATCAGCTCCAGAGATCCCATATCCACCAGAATCAACGCATTATCCAAAAACTGTTTTTCATTCAGATAGGTATCAATTTTCTTTACGATTTCATCCACCTGTACATCCAGAGGCATATCAAATGCCACATAGACCTGCTCTGCCAGCAATGCATTTGCGGCATTCGCAATACTGGAAGCAGTTGAATAACCATGACAGATGATTAAGCCTACTGCATAATCATTGTCAAATGCTGTTTGATCGTACTTTAAATTCAGAATCATAAGCAGCTTCAGGAAGGCATTGGTTTCTATGGAAAATGTCTTATGCAGCAAAAATTCCACTTCGCTGTAAACCTGATATTCCTTTGATTCAACATCATACAGCATTGTGAGCAGTGTTTTGATTCTTTCCTCATACCGCTCCATAAATTCATAGAATATCTGATATTCAATCGACTGGCAATATAAAGAAAATACCATCAGATTCTGCATATTGTTGCTGAAGGAAATATTTGAGCGTGAGTGACAGATATCGGTGACACTTTGGATGATTGCTTTATACTGCTCCAAGCTCTTCTGGAACTTTGGCAGGCGGAAAATAATATGATCATTAAACTTTTCGACCGCCGCATACAGCCTCTTCCCGGATTTTGATGCCGTATCATAATAATATTCCTCGGCATACCGCAGGATATCATAAAACAGCTCCTTTGTGATTCCATGGTATATCAGCTGATATTCCTCCAGAAGATAGGCATGCTCCTTATCATAAACGCTCACCCTGTATTTCAATTCACTTGGAATACAGGATACATCCAGACAGATATGCTCTTCCTTTTTCTCATAAGCATGGAAGAAGGATCGCACAATCGCACTTTGCAGTTGTTCTATGCTGTCTTCAAAATCCTGTGCAATCATCAGCTCCATGAAGTAATCTGTAACCTTCAAGCCCTTTTGAACCTTCTTTGATTCTTCCCGTATGAAATGCAGAATCAGTGATTCCTTTTCATAGATTGTCCGCTCTTTCAGTGATGGTATCGTTACAATCGTCAAAAGGCGTCCCAGCAACTGCGGTGTAAACGTCATTTCAAGCTGCTGATTACAAAGAAAGATCAGCTTTGCCTTCGGCTCATTCAGTGCCGCACCCTCATCTATATAGTCTGCCAGTGCATTCTGAATGTTTTTTCCTGCATTTCGAAAGCTGTTAAATACAATATACTCATACTTCGAATTCTTTAATATCCCTGTTTCATTGCTCTTTTCATCATTCTTTCCAAACAGCAATGTAAAGAGCTCAGGCTCCTCGATGGTATCACAGGATATGTAGGTATATTCTGCATTTTCACTGATCAGCTGTTCTGCCTGACAGTATGCATATATCTGTCTGCTCAGAAACCGTTTTCCAGAACCCGGCTTTCCGCAAAGTACAATTGGAAGTCCGTGTGGTGGATAGTGCAGTGCCTTTTTAATATTTTCGATACTACTTCTTAAGCTGTAATCACTCCCTATCACATTTGTAAATTTTGAAACACCCATATGCAGCAGCTCTTCCAGATCTTCAACGGTATCATATTCACTTCGCAGTGATTTTCCGCGAATGCGGCTACGTAATATATCCTTATGCAAATACAGTACCGGTCTTTCATTTACCTTAATCAATTCCCCTTCTTTGTACAAATCGTTTAAGTAATGACTCGACAGACTCCGGCTGATCACGAACTTATCTGCAATATATGCGGAAGAATAATGATGACTGTTTTTTCTTTTTAGATATGCAGTTTCATCCATCAGATAGTCCAGAATTAATTTCTTTGTTCCACTATACATATACTGTGTTTCCTCCTCATAAGGTCCTAGGTCTTATGCACCTTTATTTTATTCTCTGAGATGCTAAAAAAATTAAATTTCCAAAAGAATTGCCGTACAGAAATTAGAATTATTCAAATACATAATGTTTTACACACTTCTTGCCCGATTTTAAACACTATTCCAATCTATGACAGCTCTACACTTCTCAGAAAATACAATTCTCTCATGCACAAAGTATATCAAAGAAAGCTGATGATAGCCATGCATCGCTTCTTCCATATTTTTCATGGGAGCCAGTTAACCTTAGCGTGTCAATTTACACTTTTAATATAGTAAGTGCATAATTCCGGGAACAGTATGGTAACTTAATCTCTCTTTTTAAAAGAATCCGGAATGCCGGCATATTATACGGATTATGCAGCTTTTTATATCTCTTCATTCATACTGGCTAGCTGGTCAAATTTCGTTGTTATTTAAATAACTTCACCATGAACTTCATACGCTTTGCCAAAGATGCTTCATATATGAATTTATTCCTTGCCTTGACAAATAAAAAAACAGACCTCATGGAAGTCTGCTTATAAATAGCTTTCATTATTTCTCAATCGCGACTACCTTTGTATCTGCCAGGTAGTCATGGATCATTCTTCTGGATTTCTTTTTCATTGCGATATAGATAGACAACAAGCAGATGACACCACTTGCTACACCAAGAACCAGCGTCAGATCATATCCCGCTGCCAATGATAACAGCTGACAAACGTAGCTGCCCCCGGGAATCAGACAGCCTTCCAGAATTATACAACCTAAAATTTGCCGTTTACATAATGATTTCAAATCAATATCACTTCCATCCCGCTTAACGATTTTCATGTCCATGAATTTCTTTCCACATGTCTGACCGTTATGACGATAAGGATAAATCACATAATATGCGATGCAGAACAGCAGGCTGAGTATACCTGCCACCCAGCCATAAGGCTGATCAAATGCAAGCAGATTTTGGTTGACCTCCTGTGTTTTAGTTAAAGCCATATAAAATATGACAGTAGGAAATGCAGTAATCAGTGAGCCAGCTATCCAATCAATCCCCCATGCTACTGCACGATTTGTCATGTCCACATTACATGCTTCATTATCTAGTTTTGAAAACAGTCGAAAATACCATTTCAGCTTTACTATATCTTCCATATGCCATATCTCCTTTAAACATCACGTTTTCAGTGGTCTATACCACTCAACAACCATAGTATACCACACATGAAAGCGCATTCCAAGTATTTTTCTATATAAATATCATTCCTTCATTGATGCAACAGCAAAATTAACAGTTGGAAGTTCTGAGTGAATTAAGTGGGGATTATGAAACCTTACATCACATAACGATACAGGCGGTATACAGGGCTCTGCTGTAACGGAGATACAACAAACTCTCCTGGTATCTATGAAAACGTATGTTAAAACCCTTATTATGAGAATATATTAAAAAAATCAAGAATATATGGATTTTTTAGGAATTCCATACGTTCTTAACGTATAGAAGAATGTAAGTGATGATGAGCTTACAGAAGGAGGTTTTCGTCATGGAAAATACGAAAGCAAATACTGTATTGAATTACTGCAATGATGTATTCTTCAAGTATACACTGTCACGTGAGGATGAAGGCTCTGTGTACGCCCGCAACACCATTATTGAACGTGTTACCGGAATCAGGGGAAAGGAAAGCACCGTCCTCAATCCGAATCTGGATCCCGGAACAATCGGGAAGAAACGCATTATTTTAGATGTTCATGTGAAGGATGAGAAAGGTCGTTTTTTTAATCTGGAAATGCAGACTACCTATGCAGGAGTAGCGGAAATGATGCGCTTTGAATTTTATGGGGCCAGAGCATTGAACAACCAGCTGGATAGCAGTGAAAAGTACAAGGATTTAAAGCCGGTATATCAGATTATTTTCATTGAAAAATGCGCATGGAATAATAAAAATCTGATCAATCACTATCAGATGCGCAATGAGCAGGGGGAAGATGAGAGTAAACACCCATTGATTAGAAGAACCTACATCCATCTGCCTGTTATCAATGAAATCGCTAAGAAAAAGGCCATCCAGCAGATGGATGACTTTGAACAGCAGTGCTTCCTGTTTGAAAACAATGCGAAAAATGATATACTGGAATCAAAGGAAAGGCTGGTGAAGGTATTCATGGACAAGTACGAGGAAATGCAGAAGGATGATGAGCTGTGGTCAACCGCAATGGCGATTCAGATGGGAGAGGCACGTTATCGCTACGGCTTGGAGGACAGCTTTGAAGAGGGGATGAAGGAAGGAATCATTAAAGGGAAAGCTGAAGGTAAGGTTGAAGGTAGAATCGAAGGAGAGAGACAGCTCTTACATAGTCTTATGGAAGCCAAATATCAGGAAGACTGCACAGCGTGGCTGCAGTCATTAACCGAGGACCAGTTGCATATCGTATCGAGTTTAATTTTAAAGTGTGATACCCTGGAGGCTATTAAAAAACAAGTACATACCTGACACGATGTAAGTGATCGTATAAGAGCAACACCTTTAACCATATCTCCATACAATGAAAGGCTCTCTGCATAACAAGTGTGGAGAGTTATTTATGCTTATGATACGCAGTTTCAATCAAAACCCATAAGTAATATAAGCTTTCTTTTGCCCTTATCTAAGCGTTATATACAATATAGGTTAGTGAATAGTAACCGTTTTCATAAAGTTTTCACGAATACCGCTGGCTTTTTTCTGTTTCTGTGATAAAATACCATAGGAAATTCAAGATTTCCCGGAAGTTATACATATAACGATGGAGGTAACATATGGATTTTGATTTACTGATTGTCGGGGCCGGTCCCGGCGGTATCTTCTCTGCCTACGAGGCGATCAAACTGAACCCGGAGCTGAAGATTGCTTTATTCGAAACAGGAAACCCGCTGGAGAAAAGAAAATGTCCAATTGACGGGGTGAAAATTAAATCCTGCATCAACTGTAAGACCTGTGCCATTATGAACGGGTTTGGCGGAGCAGGAGCCTTTTCTGATGGAAAATACAATATCACCAACCAGTTTGGCGGTACCTTATACGAACATATCGGAAGGAAAGAAGCAATTGATCTGATGAATTATGTCGATGAAATCAATGTGGCAAACGGTGGACAGGGGACAAAGCTTTATACAAATGAAAATACGCATCTGAAAAAGAAATGCATGCAGAATGATTTACATCTGCTGGAGGCAAGCGTACGCCATCTTGGTACGGATGTGAATTATATTGTTCTGGAAAACCTGTACAATCAGCTGAAGGATAAAATTGAAATCCACTTCCATACGCATATAGATGCAGTGGAAAAGCTGGAGAACGGCTATCGTCTGGTGAGCAGGGATAAAAGCTTTACCGGCAGCAAATGCATTATATCCACAGGCCGCAGTGGAAGCAAATGGATGGGAAGCATCTGTAAAAGCCTGGGAATTGCCACGAAGAGCAACCGTGTGGACATCGGTGTGCGTGTAGAACTGCCCTACAGCATTTTCTCCGATCTGACGGATGAATTGTATGAAAGCAAAATCGTATACCGTACGACGAAGTTCCAGGACAAGGTCCGTACCTTCTGCATGAATCCCCGCGGTGTTGTCGTCAGTGAAAATACCAATGGAATTGTAACGGTGAACGGACACAGCTATGAAGACCCTTCCCGCTACACAGAGAATACGAATTTCGCCCTGTTGGTAAGCAATCACTTTACAGAACCGTTTAAGGACAGCAACGAATATGGGGAAAGCATTGCGCGTCTTTCCAATATGCTGGGGGGCGGCGTCATCGTACAGCGCTTTGGTGATTTGATACGCGGACAGAGAAGCACGGACTCCCGTATCGCGGAAAGCTTTGTCACACCAACCTTATCCGCTACACCGGGTGATCTGAGTCTGGTAATTCCCAAACGCCAGATGGATGACATCATCGAAATGATTTATGCACTGGACAAGGTGGCACCGGGAACTGCCAATGATGATACCCTGCTGTATGGTGTAGAGGTAAAATTCTATAATCTGGAGGTTGAAATTGATCATAATCTGGAAACCAGGCATGAAGGACTGTACGTGATTGGTGATTGCAGCGGTGTTACCCATTCCCTCTCACATGCAAGTGCAAGCGGCGTTTATGTCGCAAGACATCTGTATAGCAATAAGCATTAAAAAGGAATCGTGAACCTGTATAGTGCAGGACATCACGATTCTTTTTCTTTTATAAACGCAGACAGATTTTCTTCACGGACTATAACGTTTGTTCTGTACGCTCAATTATATCATCCTGTGTTTGCCTGGACAGGACATTAAAGAAAGCAGAATAACCGGCAACACGGACAATCAAATCCCGATGCTTCTGCGGATGCTTCTGTGCATCAAGCAGTGTATCACGGGAAACTACATTATATTGAACATGGTAACCGTCCAGGCGATTAAAGAAGGTACGTATCATCATTTCCAGCTTCTGCTTATTCTCCTCGCTCGACAGCATCTGCGGCGTCATTTTCTGATTTAACAGCACCCCGCCGGTAATTTCATGTGTCGGAAGCTTGGAAACGGTTTTGAATACAGCAGTAGGTCCGTTCTTATCCATACCATGTGATGGGGAACAGCCTTCAGCAAGCGGTGTGGCAGCATTACGCCCGTCCGGAGTAGCAAGAGTTCCCTTTCCCTGACCGACATTGGCAGAGATACTGGAGGTACCGGCATACCGTGTTCCTCCGATCGGTCCTCTTCCATAACGCGTATTTGGATATTTTTTCACTTCATTGATATAGACATCATAGGCATCCACAATCAGCTGGTCTACATAATCATCATCATTTCCATATTTGGGAGCATCCGAAATCAGCATCTGTTGTATCGCTTTATGCTCCGGTGATGTAAAATCATCCATCAATGCATCCCACAGCTGATCCGCAGTTATTTTTTGTTCCTCAAATACCAGCTTTTTTACTGCTGCCAGACTGTCCGCAAGGTTGGCGATTCCCACCTGCAGCCCGGATATGAAATCATATACAGCTCCCCCTTCTTTTATGGTTTTTCCCCGTCCGATACAATCCTCCGTCAATGCACTGCATAATACATCCGGAACATCCTGCTCCAGAACGAGATCACAGCAGTTTTCAATGATCACAGAATGTCTTGTGAACTCACGTATTGTTATATCCCATGCTTCCTGTAGCTGAGCATAGGATGTCATTTCACTGAAATGTGTAAGCCCCTCCACCAGCTTTACCTGACTGGCAGGATCCACACCTGCATTCATGGCGATCAGCAGCGTTTTCGGAAAATTCAGAAAGCTCATACCGGTACAGCGATAACCCCATTTTCCGGGTACTGCAGTTTCCACGCAGCCAATCGCGCTATAATTGTATGCATCTTCTTTACCAACACCCTTTTCCATGAAGGATGGAATTATAACCTCATCGGAATTAAAAGCCGGCATCCCGGTTCCCAGCTTTACGACCTCGATTGCTTCATCCATAAACGCAGCAGATAAATTTCTATGATAGCGTACAGTCAGATTAGGCTGTGGAAGACGGGTCTGTGCAACAGATTTCAGAATGAGAAAGGACAGCATATTTACAGCATCCTTTCCATCTTGAGTCTGTCCTCCTATCGTAACATTCTGATACAGGGGAGAACCGGCACTGAATTGTGTATGCGACCAGCTTCTTACCTTATTGATAGTAAATGTTTTCAGCCACAAATTTGTTAAAAGCTCTACGGCCTGATCCTCTTGCAATACTCGCATATCCAGATCATGCTTTACGTATGGATATAAATACTGATCCATACGTCCATAGGAAAGAGAATGTCCATTGGATTCTATCTGCAAAACGAGGTGGACAAGCCACATGGACTGTATAGCTTCATGAAAATTTTCAGCCGGTTCATACGGCACCCTGTCCAGTATCTGCGCCATTTTCTGTAATTCCTGCTTTCGTTTTCCCTGTGCTGCTTCAGCCTGTGCAAGCGCAAGCTCAGCATAGCGCTTTGCAAATGCCTGTACGGCAGCAATGACGATCAGAATCGCCTCATAAAAATGATATTTGGAAATGCTATCCGGATCTGTCATATCCAGCTTCCTTTTCTCCTGCAAGGTTCGCTGCTCATAATACCTGAGCCCTTTTCGCATAATTTTTCCATAGTCAACAGCGATGTGTGCATCTCCGCTTGTGATATTTCCTTCCGCTTTGATAATACCGAGATCATAAAAGATTCTGCTTTCCGGAGGAATCATGGCAAGTCCTTTATCCAGTGTTGTATTATGATACCAGTAAGGAGCGATGCTTTTTAGTTCCTCCTTTGTCTCATCATCGATTTGAAAAACATCCCCGTCACGAAGCTCGAATTCATCCAGCTCTTTTATAACCCAATCCATCGCATATTCCGGGAAGACAGGTGCTGCCCGGTTTTTCTTAGCCTGATTACCAGCGAGCAGTGTCTGCGGCTCGATAAAGATCGGCATATTCTCCAAAATATTTTTCAGCATGAAAGCACGCTTTACAAGCAGCGGCTTATCCGCATGCTCCTGATATGCCTGTGTCGCAAGCACAGCACGTGTGGCGTCAATGGATGCCTCTGTATTCAGAAGCTCCTCTCTGAAGCTATGCATTCTTTCTGTGAGTGTTCCAAAGTGTTCTCTGTTTTCCATATGCTTTCCTCCACGCTTATTTTTAGTTTCATATGAAATATAAATTCAAGCAATACACTATTATAGTATCATATTATTGAGTTAAGTCAAGATGAATATTTCATTTGAATACAATATTTGTTTCATTTGAAATATTTATTTTACAATTTATCACTCCTGTGCTATGATAACGGTAGTAAGGAGTGATGTTAATGTGTAAAGGTATGGTATTCAATATCCAGAAATTCAGCATACACGACGGTCCCGGTATTCGGACAACCGTTTTTCTGAAAGGCTGTCCGCTTCGCTGCCGCTGGTGTTCCAATCCGGAGTCTCAGCTTTCAAAGACACAGATATTATATGATGCATCTGTTTGTATACAGGATGGCGCATGTATAAAGGCATGTCCGCAGCAGGCAGTTCAAAGAAAGGGCAGCCGTATTGTGATCGACGATGCACAATGTCTTGGTTGTCTTCGCTGCATCGCTACGTGTAAAGCAAAAGCCCTGCAGGTGGAAGGCGTCTGCAGGGATGCTGATGAGGTTGTCGCAACCTGCCTGCAGGACCGCGACTTTTATGAAGAATCTCAGGGTGGTGTTACACTTTCCGGCGGAGAAGCTCTGGCACAGCCGTCATTTGCAAAGGCACTTGTTTTACGCCTGAAGCAGGAGGGAATCCATGTCGCAGTTGAAACTACCGGATATATCCAGCCCGCTGTATTTCAAAAGCTTGCCCCGCTGTTTGATCTTTTACTGTTCGATATCAAGCATTATGACACAGAACAGCACGTTCTTGGGACTGGCGTCAACAATGATCTGATACTGGAAAACCTTGCATGGAGTGTGAAACATCAGCTCTGTGTTCTTCCACGCATACCCATCATCCTGGGATATAATGCATCCCTGCAGGATGCAAAAGGCCTTGCTGCACTGCTTACATCACTCTCAATTCAACGGGTACAGCTGCTTCCCTTTCATCAGTTCGGCGAAAAGAAATATGAAATGCTGAATCGCGACTATGAAATGAAGCATAAAAAAGCCCTGTATCCAGAAGATTTAAGAGATTATCAGCAAATCTTCCTGAATCAGGGTATTGATTGTTTCTTTTAGGGGCAGATGCTCCTTTTTTTATACCTTCACTTTTTTTACTTCCACACCTTGCTCCGTGAGGTACTGCTCGCATTCCTCCGGTATACGATCATCGCTGACAACCATATGTATATGATCGGTATCTATCAGATGAACAAGTCCCTTCTGTGAAAACTTAGTGGATTCTGTAACTACAATGACATGCTTTGCCTGTTGAGCCATATCACGCACTGTTTCACTGCGCATATAATCATTTCCCGTAAAACCTGAATCCGCTGTGAATCCATCGGTACCGATAAACAGCTTATCTACATAAAACGGCTCCATGCATCTTCTCGTCATCGGTCCAACCATGACCTGCGAGCTCTGCTGGTATTCGCCTCCCAGCAAAATGATTTGCAGAGTTCCCTGCTTACGTATATAATCAGCAATAAAAGCGGAATTGGTGATCACGGTCACATTTTTTTTTGTTTTTGCGATTTCCAGCGCGACCAGTGCACAGCACGAACCGGATTCAATCATAAGCGTTTCCCCATCCTGAACATCCGCCACCGCCAGACTGGCAATTCTCTGCTTGATTTCATAATGATAGACGAGCCGGTTTGCCAGATCATCACTGTCATGCAAAGCTGCATATCCATGCTCCCGCAGAATCAGACCACTGCTTTCCAGCTGCATGAGATCCTTGCGAATCGTCACCTGTGAAACAGAAAGCAACTCAGATAATCTGGTTACCTCTATTTTTTTATATTGAGAGAGAAGCTCCAGTATTTTTGTATGTCGTTCATGCACAATCATCAACTCTTTTCTATATTAGAATATCATAAACCTTTCTACTCGACAACTTGATTCATAACAAAACCCGTTTCCGTGGATAATTCATTGTGAAATCCATGATTAGACGATATAATAACAGTAAGATACATAAAATATCTGTAGTACAAACGCACTCTACTTAGAAACAGAGAGAAAATGGAGGAAATATGAACGTTAAGAAAATAACATTATTGATGTTATCTGCAATCATGGCTTTTTCATTCACCGGATGCTCAAAAAAGGATTCCGGAGAAGAACAGAAAAAATTTGATGAATTTATGAAGCAGGAATTCGTGGAATCTATGGAACAAAGCTATCCGAATACGCACATTATTCTGGAAAACCCAAAGGATTACGGAGTAGATACAAGCAAGACCAAGGTTCAGATCGATAAAGAACTGAATGAAACAACCATGAAGGAAAACAAGGAGCTGAATGAGAAATCCGCGAAGGCCTTCAAGGAATTTGACCGCGATACGTTAAGCGATGAGCAGAAGGAAACTTATGATATTTACAGCTACATGCTGGATTACACTACAGAAATGAACGATTCCAAGTTTGATTATATGAGTATGCCACTGGAATCCATGACAGGTATGCACACACAGCTGCCAACCCTGTTCTCCGACTGGACACTTCGCAATGAGCAGGATGTAAAGGATGTTATCACACTGATGAAATCAGTCCGTCCGTATATGGACAGTATTCTTGCCTATACGAAAAAGCAGGAAGAAAAAGGCACACTGATGCTGGATATCAAATCTGTAAAAGAGTATTGCGAGAAGGTTGTTAAGGAGGATGTAAACAGCAGTGTACTTACCGGGCTGAATGAAAGTATCGACAATCTGAAGCTTGGGGATGATAAGACAAAGCAGTACAAGGCTGAGCTGAAAAAAGCATTTCAGGAGTATTTCCTGCCTGCGTACAGTGATATCATCAAAACGATGAAGGAGCTGGATTCCTCTAAAAACAATACGCTGGGACTGAGCCATATGAAGAACGGAAAAGAGTATTATGAGCTTCTGTTCAAGCAGGCAACCGGCACGGATAAATCCATTGAGGATATTAAAAAAGAATTAAACAGTATGTCACGTTCATCCCTGCTTGCCGTACAGTCTGTGATCTCCAAAAACAAGAATCTGTATGATGAATATGTAAACGGAAAAATCAAAACTAAGTACAAGGACTTTGAAAGCATGCTGAAGGATCTTGATAAGGATATTAAGGATGACTTTCCATCCGTGGGAACACTGAATTATCGAATCAGGCCGATCGGTGAGGATCTGGCATCCGGCGGTGTTGCGGCTTACTTCAACATTCCTGCTCTGGATGGTACGACACCGAAACAGATACGCGTGAATATGATGGAGGATGCATTGGATGTACAGTCACTGGAAACCTTCTCTACCGTTGCGCATGAAGGGATTCCGGGACATATGTATCAGATTGCATATGCCTATAAGAATGTAAAAGACCCATGGAGAAACAGTATGGCAAGCTTCCTTGGTTATACCGAGGGCTATGCCACATATACCGAGCTGTATGCATTAAAGTATCTTGACGGTGTATCTGCGGATGCTGTAAAGCTGCAGCAGAATATGGTTGTCTATCAGGATTGCCTGATAGCTCTTGCCGATATCGGTATTCACTATGAAGGATGGACAAAGGAAGATTTATCAAATTTCCTGGAGGAAAACGGTCTTGGCGTTTCCGATGTCAGTGATTTCTATAACCAGCTGCAGGCAAATCCAACAGCATTCCTCTCTTATTATGTAGGATATGTCCAGATTGCCAATCTGAAGAAGGATGCACAGGAGGAACTAAAGGATAAATTCAATGACAGGGACTTCCATGAAGCAATTCTGAAAAGCGGTGCAGCACCATTCCATGTTGTTGAAGAAAATGTAAAGGACTATATAGAAAGCGCAAAATAAACAATCTGCGGAATAGGGTAGAGGAATAAACTTAAATTTATTCCATTGAACTATACGTACAGGTCACGTATACGGTCCTACATTTATATCGGTATTACAAACTCTTAAGAATCCAGGGGATGCACCAGGTCAGGTCTGTCCCCTTTCTTAATGCCTAGAATTTTTTAAGATCATGTGAAATTTACGACCTTCATCGTACTTCTTCTATACCATCCTAATTCTGTGATTGCACATTTGTAGATATCTTCTTTTCTAAATTTACTCTTACATGCAATATTTAATTTCATTGGATTCTTAAAAATCGTTTTGATTTCTTCCATTGTTTATGATGACACATCTTATCTTATGGCGTAACCATTGTCCAAACTTACTAAGGAATATTTTCATGCTTCCTGTTTTGGAATAGTTTATCCATCCCCGCACAACCTGATTTACTCTTGTAATGCCTTTGCTAATGGCTCGGAACCGGCATGTTTTCTTTTGAAAGCCTTTTTAATTATAGTATATAACCGTTTTTTTCTAACTTTTGTAGGCTTGCACTTTCATCCTTGTTCTCACGGGTTAGATATATCCATGCCCGACACACTGTAAAAAAGACAATCTTCTCTGGGATTGTCTTTTTTGATAATCAGTGTACAGAATTGATGATTGCCCGGGAAAGCAATGGCACAATCTGATTTTTTCTGGATAATATATCCTCCTGAAAGCTATGCTCTTCTTCAAAGTGGTTTGGAAACGCCTCAGCGACCACATCCGCAATATCACCGGCAGCATAGAAGACAGAGCCGTTCTCCAGTATACTCGTAAATGCAACAACCAGAAGATCAAGTCCTTTTTCCTGTGCAAATTTCACCATTTCGCTTTGCAGAGTATCCTCGATTTCCTTGGCTTCACTTACCTGATAGGCAATCACCTGTGAGATCATGACAGTTCTGCCGTCGATTTCGAATTTTTTGATATCCTGATTCAGCAGCTCACGCGGTGTCTTGTTACTGATATTGGAGCTTACCTTGAACATCTCTTTCGCAAATACATCGATATCCAGCTCCGCAATTTCTGCCAGCATTCTGGCAAGTCCCTTATCCTTTGCGGTTGTTGTCGGTGATTTGAATTTCAGCGTATCGGAGAGTATTGCGCCAAGCAGCAGACCGGCAATATCCTTAGGTATACTCATCTGATTTTCCAGATATATAGAAGTTATGATGGATGCCGTACTGCCTATGATTTCATTACGGAAGGAAATTGGCCGGTTAGTGGAAATATCACATACACGGTGATGATCCACAACCTCCAGTAAGTCAGCCTTTTCTATACTTTTCACTGATTGTGCATATTCATTGTGATCCACCAGAATAACCTTCTTGTTATGCTGATTCAAAATGTGATAGCGTGAAACATAGCCGATCAGATGGTTTTCATCATCAATCACCGGATAGCTGCGGTATCTTGATTTCAGCATTTTCTTTCCCACCTCATCAACAAATTCATTTTTGTTAAAGCTGACGAGATCGGTTTTCATAAGCAGCTTGACCGGCGGAGAAAAGAACAGATAACGGGAGGTATTCATTGTTCCATGCCCGGAGAGGATGATGGGACAGTGATATTCCTTCGCAAGTGCAATCACGCTGTCTTCAATATGCTCCGTCCATACCGCAACCAGGATTCCCGCTCCCTTGCGAATTGCTGCTTCCTGTGCTTCCGAGTCATTCCCTACAATGACAAGACGGTCCTGCAGTTCATAGTTGTTAAGCTTTGTTTCCGCAATCGCAATGACGCTTGTCTTTCCGTTAAAATGATACGCTTTATCCATGTATATCATTTTCCCGCTCACCGTTTTCGCGATATATTCCGGCGGAGTCTCCTGCAGAAGCTGAATAGCGACAGCAGTATCTCCCAGACCAACCGTAGCGAGGTCTGATTTGGTAACCATCCCCATTAGTTTTCCCTGTGCATTGATAACACCGTAGGACTGCTTGTTTTGTTCACTCATCAGCTCCAGTGTTTCCATAATGGTTGTCTGCGGACTGATTGCCAGCGGGCCGTCAATTTCAATTTCATCCAAAGTGGCGCGCGCATCCTCGAACAGCATAGGCAAATCCATGTGGAAGCGGTCAAGCAAATATTCAGTTTCCGCATTCACCGGACCAAGGCGGCAGGCAATTGCAAGAAAGCCCTGACGCTGCTTGAGTTTTGCATAGGCGATGGCGGATGCGATGGAATCCGTATCCGGATGCCTGTGACCGGTGATATATATTTTTTCCTTGTTCAGCATAAGCTCCTCCTTTTCTATTACATTCATCCCTGACGTTATGATTATAAAACAGATTGGCGTAAATTCCTATAGAAAATCATTCACTTTTGTCAATGCTGCTTATATTATGGATGAATATAGATGAAATAGAAATTAAAATGCCTGAATTTAGGGGATGCTTAGACGATAATACTACTTCATACACCTGTTTCCTGCTGTTATATCAAGTTCTTTTCAATTTGAAGCTTAAAGTGCTATAAAATATCACCTCAAATATCATCATGGCCCAAAAGTAGAAATCCCATATGCTGACTTTCATTGTTAATGTGTAATCAATGAAGCTGTAAAGAAAGAGGAGTACCTAAATATAGGAAATGTTTAGATAATCATCCCTGTATCTAATTTATTTCAAGAGGATTCATCTTTTCCTCTATATACATACAAGTGGAGCTGCAAAATGTGATTTACAATTATCTTATACTTTCTCCATTAGATGCTATAACTGCTTTATACCAGTTAAATGATTTTTTCTTTGTTCGCTTCAAGCTTCCTACACCACAATCATCCATATCAACATGAATAAAACCATATCTTTTTTTCATCTCACCAGTCCCACCTGAAACGATATCAATACATCCCCATGCAGTATATCCCATCTATTCCATCATAATCAATAGCGTCCATCAGGCACTTTAGATGTTCTTTAAAATAATAAATTCTATAGTCATCTTCAACTGTTTTAATCCCATCTATATCCACGACTTCATCCACAGCACCTAAACCATTTTCAACTATAAAAATCGGTTTTTGATATCTATCATAGATTTGATTCAATGCGATTCTAAGACCTAAAGGATCTATTTGCCAACCCCACTCACTTGCTTCTAAATATGGATTCTTCACCAGTTGTATAAGGTTTCCGCCTGTTGTTTCAGCATTTTCACGAATTGTGACTACACCACTGTGATAATAAGAAATAGAAATAAAATCTACTACACCTTCCTTTAAATCCATATCATCGGTATTTTCTTTGTTTATAACAATTCCTTTTTTGCTAAATTCATTCAATTTATATTTAGGATAATATCCCCTACATTGTACATCAGAGAAGAAGAATTCATTATTCATCTCCTGATAAGTTTTTAATACATTTTTAGGATTGCAATCCTCCGGATATGAAATCGGCATCGAAAACATCATTCCGATTTTTTTTTGCGGATAATACGCATGACACCACTGAACGACTCTTGCACTCGCTATAAAAACATGATGTAAAGCCTGATACCGAGTTCTCTCATCCATACTTGATATTCCAAGAGTATGCCAGCTAAACATAAAATTGATTTCATTAAATGTAATCCAATATTTAACGTAATTAATTTGATAATTAATAGAAAAAAAGCGAATTTAAGCATTATCACTTAATATTCGCATTTCTTATTATTTAAGCTCCGGCCAGTATCCTTTATTTGCCTCAATCATTTCATCTAAAACTTGCTTCGCAACATTCATACTAGGAACTGTTTTATTTAATGTAAAAGCTTTCAATACTTTTTCATAAGATCCTTCAATACAACCTTCTACAAGTAGTTTTTCACTATTTAACTGCTGAATCATAAGTCCTTGTTCAAATAAAGGTATATTATCTTGTGCGATTACTTCTGGTCCTTTTTTTCCAATATATGCAGGTACTTCTACCATAGCGTCAAATGGCATATTAGGAATTGCTCCTCTATTCTCTGTAATTACTAAAAAACGAGCTTTTGTATCATTTTTAAGGGCAATTGCTAAATCCGCAATCCAATCTCCATGACTTCCTGCATAAAATACAGTCTCATCAACAATACCCGTTTCCTGATAACGTTTTATACCTTCAAATAAATTACTTTCTCTACTCTCCATTACTTCATTAGCACGAGTACGCTCTGGGTCTGAATGTTCTACAAATTCTTTTTGCTGTAAATAGTAATTCAAATAAGTATTTGGTAATTTTTCAGGAAAATTACACATAATTTCATAAATTCCTTTCCATACATAATACCAGCTACCTTTTGTATGTCGATTTTCTTCATCGCCTTCTTTTTTCTTAGCCATTAAGCTTGCAACTTTATCTTTTAGATATGCAGATGGAAGTAATATTTCATGTTCCATAATATAATCTCTTAACTTAGGAAGAATATCTTCCCCTTTATATTCAATAGAAGTAAACCAACCAAAATGATTTAGTCCAAAGTAATCATATACAATATTTTCTTTATCTTTAATTTCCATAGCTGCTGCAACTACATCAATAATTGCGATTGGCATATCACAAATATTTATGATACGAGCATTTGGTCGTAGTTTTCGGCATGCTTCTGAAACAATAGACGCTGGATTTGAATAGTTTAAAATCCAATAAGTAGGTTTAGCATATTTTTCTACATCATCAATTAGTTCAATCATTGGATAAATCGTTCTCATTCCATAGGCTAATCCTCCACACCCGCATGTTTCCTGTCCAACACAACCATGTCTCAAAGGAATTTTTTCATCAGATTCACGCATTGCATAACCGCCTACTCGCATCTGAGCAAAAATAAAATCTGCATCTTTATAAGCTTCTTCTTTATCATAAGTAATAGTTAAACGAATATCTGTTTTTAATTCTTCATGAAGAATCCAATCTACTAAAATACCTATTTTATCTTGACGATCTTTATTAATATCAAATAGTCGAATTTCTTCTACCTCTAGTTCATCTTTTCTTAGTGCAATTGATTTTACAATACCTGCTGTAAAGGTACTTCCTCCGCCAACAATACTAATAATCATAAATATACTCTCCTTTTACTTTCCTAATTTCTCACGTACTTGCGTACAGATTTCAGGAACTTTTAATCCAAAAATAATCTGTACATCATTACCTTTTTTCACGATTCCACTATTTTCAACCTTATTAATCATAGTTTCATCAATTCGATTAATTTCTTTAACATTAACTCTTAAACGAGTGAAGCAATTTTCTACTTCATTAATATTATCAGCTCCACCTAGTCCTTGAATAATATTATCAATGTCATTTGAAATTTCAATCTCTTTTGTTTTTTCTTTACTAAGTTTTATAACTGCCTCACCATTATTGTTTTCTATTTCTCTACCTGGTGTATGTAAATTGAATTTTTTAATCATAAATACGCAAACTACAAAATAAACAATGATTTCAACTAAAGCTAAAATGTACATTGCAGGATAATTTGTTCTTTCTACTCCTGCAGCTAAGTTCATTAAAAATGAGTTAATCAATCCAGTTGTCATCGCATGAATATTGAATACTTTTAATAAAGCTAAGAATATCCCTGCAATTATTGAATGTACAAAGAATAACAATGGAGCAACAAATGCAAACATAAAATCAATTGGTTCTGTAATTCCAGATAAAGTTGCTGTTAAAGCTAATGGAATCAAGATACTTTTAACTCTTTTCTTATTTTCAGGATATGCAGTGTAATAGAATGCTGCGCAAATCCCAATATAACCAAAGGTTTTTGCCAACCCTGTTCCCATGTAATAAATAGAATCGGAGAAATCAGAGCCCATCTGTAATTCAGTTAACAAGATAGGATATGCTCCAACGATTGTTTGTCCTCCTACATTAATAGACCCACCTAAATCTCCAAATTGAAATGGTGCATACACTAAATGATGTAATCCTGTAGGAATCAATAATCGCTCTAACATACCGTATAAGAATAATCCAAATTCTCCTGATTCTGCAATAATTGTTGTTAAAACTCCAATTCCTTCTTGAATTACAGGCCACACATAAGAACAGCCAAAACCTAATATTATACTCACAACTAGCATACAAGCAAATGAATATCTTGTACCTGAATACATTGACCAATACCCTTTAAAGCTTTTCTCACAAGTTCTATTGAAAACATAACCTGTTACACAACCTAAAATTATTCCACTAAATACACCCATATCAGTAACTTGAATTCCCAATACGGTTGATTGTCCTGTTCCATATAGTCCAAGAGTTTCATTTGGTGTAGCAAGCATATCCATTTGTGTCAATGTAACATTATTAGTAGTTAAAAACATTAAATAACTCAATAATGCAATAATTGCGGCTTGATGTTTCTCATTTTTTGCCAAAGCTGCTGTAATACCAACCGTAAATATCAATCCTAAATTATTGATAATTACCATAACACATTGATAAAGAAAATTACCAATCAATTGTATTGGGGCCCATTTCAAAAATGGTAAGACTTCAGTAATTGTAGTGTTTGTAATTAATACCCCTATAACTAGAATCATACCAGCTACAGAGATATAACTTAATGGCTGAACCATTGCCTTAGAAAATTTTTCCATTAATCCTTTTATTTTATTCATTTTTTTCACCTTTCAAAAAATAAAGACCTATTCATAGAGTAAAAGAACATTATTCTAAACTCTATCAATAGGTCTTGCCAGCTTATCTGTAACAATCCTTATTTGATAATCTTTAATAAA